>Ga0208320_1000023_pt1 | contig 29336 bp, 40 predicted proteins | sample EasRivMeERMZT299_FD_187531 | JGI IMG/M metagenome (GOLD analysis project Ga0208320, IMG submission 187531) | Soil microbial communities from meander-bound floodplain in the East River, Colorado, USA - East River MetaG ERMZT299 (SPAdes) (version 2) | ecosystem: Environmental > Terrestrial > Soil...
GCGCTCGGTGAACTGAAGTGAGCGCTGGCGACTTCGAAGCATTCGATTTCGGCATCCGGGTCCGGGACGACTTCAGCGACGCGACCAGGCGGTTCCGGGAAGAGCTGAACGCCAGCCGCACAGCGTTCACCAACTTCCGCCGTTCGATCCGCTCGCTGTCCCAGGACAGCGCGCAGCTCCGCAAGAACTTCGGCGAAGTCGCCCAAGCGCTCAGCGCTACGAAGTTCCGGAGTACGGCGGGCGCCGTCGACCAGGTTGGCAAAGCGCTGGCCCGCACCATCCAGGTGCGTTCCCAGACCCTCGCGCAGACCGGCAAGGAGATCGGCGCCAACCTGCGCCTCAACTCCGCCCTGCGCGAACAGGTCGCACTGCTGCGGCAGCGCAACGACGAGCTGCGAAAGGCCTCCACGCTACTGGGGAAGTCTCGTGGAGCGACGACTCCAGGGGGCGCCAGCGTACCCCTCATCGACCCCAGAGAAGCCCAAAGAGTCGACACTGTTCGCCAAGGAATCAAGCGCACCAAAGACGAACTCAGAGGAGCCCGCAATGAAGCAGAGAAGCTCCGCCTGCCGCTGTTGGACGTTCTGAAAACAGTCTTCGCGATCAGCGTAGCGCGTCGACTGACTGGGATCTTCAGCGACCTGGTGCGTCGTAGCATCGACTTCAATACCCAGCTCGAACGGAGCAGCCTCGGCATCGCAGCGCTGATCACGGCCTCCGCACAAGTTCGCGATGAACTCGGAAACACCGCATCCGCCGGCGAGGCGTTACAAACGGCCTTCGGCATCTCCCGCGAACAAATACAGCTATTGCAGCAAGACGCGCTCGATACGACTGCAACGCTGACCGAACTGATCGAAACGTTCCAACAGGCTCTAGCCCCTGGTCTCACCGCAGGCCTAGACATCGGTCAGGTTCGCCAATTCGCCGTACTGATCTCTCAGGCGGCCTCGAGTCTGGGCGTCGCACAGAACCAGCTCTCAGAAGAGATCCGCTCAATTCTCTCGGGCACAATCCAACTACGCACAACGCGCATCGCTGCGGCTCTGGGTATCACCAACGAAGACATCCGTCGCGCAAAAGAAGCGGGAACCCTCTTCGAGTTCTTGACCGAACGTTTCTCCGCCTTCAACGTCGCCGGCCGGGAAGCGCTCAACACTTTCGCCGGCCTCCGCGGACGTATCGAAGACGTGCTCGAGCGGGTCGTGGCGCTCAGCGGCCTCGACTTCTTCAACGAGTTGAAGCAAAGCCTCCGTGAGATCTTCGACCTCCTGACCGATGCGGATGAGTTCGGGATCATCTCTCCGTCTCCGCAGGCCGTGGCGCTCTTCGATGCGATGTTCGCTGCACTCACGAACATCGTTCGCGTCGCACGCGAAGCCTCGAAAGAACTCCGCTTCGAAGACGTACTGACTGCAGCGCAGACTCTGTCTTCCGTGCTGACAACAGTCGCGGAAGTCGTCGCCGGCTTCGCGCAAGGCGCAGTGGCTGGATTCGGCGCGCTACGCGCACTGATCTCGCCTCTCGTTGACACTCTGCGCTCCATCGCTGGCTCCGCTCTGTCCGTTGTCGATCTCGCCGCCAGATTCGGTGAACTGGCGGTTATATTCGGAGCAATAAATATTGCACTCCGCGTCATGCTCAGTCTGATCACGCTCGTGAAGAGCAGATTCGGACTGATTGCACTCGCGGTTTCTGCAGTGGTCGGGACGGTGCAGCTGTGGGTCAAGCTGTTGACGGGTGCCGACCTCAGTCTTCAAGACATCGCAAAGATCGTTGGCGTTGCGATAACCAACTACTTCAAAGTGCTGGCTGGGGTAGTAAAAACAGAATTCCTAGGGGCGTTGTTGATTGTGCGGTCGACCCTGAGCGCAATGCTCCCTGTCGTGAATTTTATCCTCGAAGGCTTCCGACGAATGGTGGTGACTTCTGCCTTCGTTGCTAATGCCTTTGACGAGACTTTGAGCCAAAATCTCCATGCAGCAGCCGATGCTATAAGCGACTTCCGTGTGCAGGTTGCGCAATTCGTAAGCGAAGACAAGCTCGCACAAAATGCTGACCAGGTCTCTGCTGCCTGGGAAGAGACTAAGGACTCGTTTGCGAAAGCGAGAAGAGAACTGGCCGCTGTTACGGAAGAAGCACTCAGAGGCGGCAGACAAGCCCTTCCTGCCGCAGCGAAGGCAGCAAAGACCCTCGCGGAAGAGTTCGCCTCACTACCTCCTTTCGTCAGCACGATTCGCAACCAGATCTCAGAACTGGCCGACGACATCGCGAACGCCGAAAAGAAAACACGCGATCTCCGAGCCTCACTCGACTTCGAGGTCGCCGCTGGTGGCCTGCCCGCAGCTGCGCAGCGAGTGGAAGAGTTCTTCTCTGGCGCAAAAGGCGAAACCGACGAAGCCACTCGCGCAATCCGAGAGCAAGTCAGCACGATCCAAAACCGCTTGCTCGGTCTGCAGAAAGAGCGTGCGGAACTCGCTCTCCGGATCAGCACCCTCTCGGAGACTGATCGAACCTCCCTGATCGGAACGCTCAACGCCCAGCGTCAACTCACCAACGAGGTGAAGGGCCTGCAGTCCCTCAAGGCGAAAGAATCTCAGCTCGAAGCCGACGTCCGCACGGCTGCGCAGGAGAACGATCTGGTCCGCGCGGCAGCACTCCAGAAAGAGCTCGAGCAAACCAAGCAACTCACTGCAGCCTCCGAAGCCCGGGTGCAGACTCAGCGAGAGTTCGTCGACCTGGTGGGTCGTGCAGTCTCTCCTGAGGTCACCCGAATCGCGCTCGAAGCGGTCAAGAACGAGGGGCAGGTCAACAACCTGCTCGAGGACCGCCGCCAACTCCTGGCCGAACTGGAGACCTTCCAGCGCCAGCAGCTGCAGGTCGCGAACCTACAAGCAGAAGCAGAGAGCCGCCGCGCCGCGGTTGCGATCAGCCAAGGCCTACCGATCGCCAGGGCAGAGGCCGAAGCAGCCAAGCGATTGAACGAAGCGGAACAAGAGCGTGGTGTCGCCGGCGCCATCGCTTCCGCGGAAGCGCAGAACCGCCTACAGCTCGCTCAGATCGAGCAGCAGCTGCGCGAACAAGAACTCGAGCAATCGATCGCGGCTGCCCAAGCTCGCATCCAGGAAACAGAAGCCGTCCGCGGGCAGGTCCGAGCGGAGGCGGAACTCCTACGGATCAAAGGCGACGTCGCTGAAGCCGCGATACTCGAAGCTGAGGCCGCCAACCTCGACACAGCCCAACAGGAGGAACGCCTCCGCCTGCTGAAGGAACAACTCGCGATCGAACAAGCTCGCGGCGCCGCAGAACTAGAACAAGCAGAACGAGCCGCAGAACTAGAACAAGCAGAACGAGCCGCAGAGCTCGCTGCGAAAGTGAAGACCGCGAACATCTTCGAAGGCTTCACCGAAGGACTTTCCCAAGTAGCAGGGCAGATCGGCTCGGCATTCCAGGCAGGCATCGAAATCGCCACCGGCCTCGTCAACGCCTTCGCTAGCTTCGTCAGCAGCACGATCGTCGATGCCTTCGACCCAACGAAGGACTTCGATGCTCTCGAAGCCTTCGCCCGCTTCCTGCAGCAGATCGCAAGCCTGGTCATCCAGAAGCTGACAGAGATCGCCGTCGCCAAAGCGATCCTCAGCCTCGGACTCGGGGCGGCCGAAGGCGGCGAAGTCCCAACCGGCCACAAGCGCGCACAACCCTCGCTGGCGCACTACGCTCGCGGTACGCGTGGCTACCGCAGAGGCGGACGGCTGCGGCCACCGCGCGGCGTCGACCGCCGCGACACGGTGCCGATCTGGGCGCAACCGAAAGAATGGGTCATCCGCGCCCGAGCCGCGGCCGCCTACGGCGACACGGTCATGTCCGCGATCAACGACCAGCTGATCGACCCGTCCGCTCTGCGCGGCATGGTCGAAGGCACCCCCGTAGCCAGCGCCCGTTCGCGGGCAAAGGTCGGCTTCGCTCTCGGCGGCCGCGTGCCGGAGGTCACCGGAGCTTCTACGGTCTCGCGACTGGAAAAGACTCGCACCGGTCGCGATGCTCAGCCGTTGTTCGCGACTTCCATCGCCGACCGCCAAGAAGCAGATCGCCTGCTCAACGGCGGTGGCGCAGCGGTCGACAGGTTCTTCCGTGCGAACCGAGGCAGGCTCGCCGCAGATCTTGGAGCAAAGAGGTAGGAATGGCATACGACTGGCTCGACGGCTTCGAGATTCACCAGAGCGCAACCTACATCGGACGCAAATACGCGGTCATCGGCGCACCCGCCGGTGGAACCGCTGGCCGACTCCATGGCAGCGCCTGCAACATGGCAGGCACCACGATCACGACACCTTCGCTCGGCGTGGGCGTCGTCCGCGTCGCTGGCTTCGGCTTGCGTCTGGCCACCTTCGACAACGCCACCTTCTTGCAGTTCTTGCTCGGAGGCATCGCGCAGACGACCCTCACGTTCAACGCCTCGCGGCAGGTAGAGATCCGGCGCGGACCCAATAACGGAACCATCATCGCCACGGGCACGACCCAAATTCCGGCCAGCAGCTGGGTCTACATCGAAGTGCGCCTCACGATCACCGACAACACCGGCCCCGCAACCGGCACGATCGAGGTTCACATCAACGAGGTTTCCGAACTGAACCTCTCGGCAATTCAAACCGCCCCGACAGCAAACGGCGACGGTGCTGACCAGGTCCGCTTCGTAGGCAAGTCAGCAGTAACTTGCGAATTCGACGACTTCTGGTCCATCAACGAAGACAGCGGCGGCACAGTAGGATTCCGTGGCGACCTGGTCATCGAAGGCATCCTCCCCACAGCCGCAGGCGCCTCGACGCAGTGGTCGGTCACGGGAGCGGCCACGAACTTCGACGCGGTCAACGACACCGCAGCGTCACCCAACAACAACGACTACGTCTCCTCTGACACAAACGGGCAGATCGACTACTACGAACATGGCGACCTCGGCTTCATCACCGGAGCGGTTGAAGCTATAGCCGTATCGCTGGGAGTCCGCATGGACAACGCCATCGGTTCCCGCGTCATCCGACCGCGTTTCCGTCGCTCCTCTGGAACCAGCGGCGCAGGCCCGAACGTGAGCGTCTCGGGCACCTCGGTCGTCGAAGCGGTCGCGGTCATGGAACAGGACCCAACTGCAGGACCGGGCGCATGGACGCTTGCGGAGATCAACGCCGGTCAGTTCGGTATGGAGGTGGTCTCCTAATGCTCCTTGCGCTCGAAGGTTACGAAGTGGACATCGCCGACGACTCCTGGCTCAACAGGAAATACACCAACGTTGCCGGCGACTGGGACGACAACGGCGTGAATGGCCGCCGCCACGGCACCGCTCAGACAGGCAAAACCAGCTCCGTCACCTACGATCTGCCTACCCTGGCTGTCGTGAGGCCGCGAGTGATTACCGGCTTTGGCTTGCGCTGCCTCAGCGGTTCTCCCGGCGGAACCTCACAGATCATCATCCGCAAAGCATCGACTGAGCAACTGCGCCTCGAAACCTTCGCGATCAACAATAGCTTCGACCGCGGCCTGCGCATCGTTACCGGCGCGGGCACGTTGACCATTCCGCGAGGCCTCGTTTCCGGACGTTGGTACTACATCGAAATGGATGCGACGATCCACACCAGCACCGGATCGGTGCAGGTCTGGATCGACAACACCTCGGTGTTCTCGCAAAGCGGCATCAACACCGCGGCCGCCGGCTCGAACGACTGGGACGTATTCCGAGTCGTACTCGGGGCCGGCGAATTCTTCGACGATCACTACGTGCTCGACGACCAAGCAGGGCTGAACACCAGACTCGGACCTGTAGTGATCGAAGGTCTGTTGCCGAACGGAGATACCGGCTTCCAAGACTGGACACCCTCCACAGGCACTCAACACTTTTCACTGGTTGACGACCTGGCCTCCAACATAGCTGTGGGCACCGACCGCGTGCTTGAAGACCAGATCACCCAGAACGAGCTTTTCGACTTCCCCTCCATCGTGACGATGCCAAACGCCTCGCAACTCGACGGCGTGCAGGTCGGCATCATTGTCGGCATGGACAGCTCAGGCTCACGCAACCTCGTGATCCGCTTTCGCGACACCGGCGGCGGCACCTCTGACGGCTCCACGATCGCGGTCTCAGGGACCCCCACCGTCTACAACCGTCGCGTCCTCGAGCAGAACCCGGTGACCGTGGTGCCCTTCTCCGTCGCCTCCTTCAACGCCGGCATGTTCGGGGTGAGGACCGTGGCGTGAGATGGTTGCCGTACGGATAGTCCGATACGGCGTCGAAGCTGCTGCTGTCGCTGGACAGCAAGTCGCGCTCCACAGGATCGTCCTGGAGGTCCTGGCGAAGGAGGCCTCCACCTCATCCTCAGGCCCGGTGCGGGTCGCAAGAGAGGGTGTGGAGGTACTCGGCGTGCCTCCGCGCATCGTCGCCTTGCACCGCATCGTACTCGAGGTGCTTGCGCTCGAATCTTCGACCTCATCCGGCGGCCCCGTGCGCGTCGTCAGCTACGGCATCGAGGCCATCGGCAGCTCCCTGGCTGTCGCCGCTCTGCACCGAGTCTCGCTCGAAGTCCTAGCCCGGGAAGCTTCGACCTCATCCGGCGGCCCCGTGCGTGTGGTAGCCTACGGCATCGAGTTCATCGCACCAAAACCTCCCAGAATCACGGCGCGCGCGGTGCCGAGCCCCTACGAAGTGGTGGCACACAACTGGTTGACGGAATTGCGGATGCGAACCTCTTGGCTCACGGACGTGAGGCAAGCAGGCACCGTAGCCGAAGAGCGGGTGAGCTTGCGCCCCAAGCCTGTTCGCCAGCTGAGTCTGGTGCTGACTGTTCTGAATCCAGAACTCTTCACCAGGCTGCTCGACTTGTTGCGTCGGCTCACCCGAGAACTGTACGCGATCCCGCTCTTTCAAGACGTGACGGTGCTCACACAAGACGCTATCGCGGGTTCCACGATGCTATTTGGGGACTTCGTCGACCGCCGCATCTACGCCGGCCAGAACATCCTGCTCGCCGAACTAGGAGGCGACGGCGGACTCACGGGTGAATTCACTACCGCACAAGCGCTGGCGAAATTCTCCAGTCAACTCAGCCTGATTACAGGCACGGCTCGAGATGTCTTTGCGGGACGTTGGGTTGTGTTTCCGCTCATGGACGTGCAACGAGTTTTTGAGAACAAAATCGAACTCAGCACTGGCCAGATCGGTCAAGTGGAAGTGACCTTCGACGAATCTGTCGGTCCGAGCACCCTGCCTCCGCTCCAGACAGGTAACCCAGACGGCTTCCCGCTAGGGCATGACGGCGCACCGATCATGATCCTGGAACCAAACTGGTCAGACGCGCCAGAGCTAGGCACGCTACGGGAAGGTGAACAGGAGCAGTCTGGCGTGGGCTCTATCGACGCGCCACGCGGTGACCGACGCCGGCACAGCGACACCCGAGCCTTCAGCGGCAACCGAACCGAATTCTTCTGCCTCCTGCGTTTCTTCGACTCCAGAAGAGGCCGTGCAGCCAAATTCTGGCTCATCGACCTCGAGGAAACCTGGATCGTCATCGGCGTCAGCACCAACTTCATCGACGTGCAGCCGGTTGGCAACTTCCCCGCCTTCGCGGACGAACTCTCTGGCGGTTTCGTCGGCATCATGTTCAACGTCGGGATCGTACCGGAAGCGATCACCAGAGCGGTCACGAACGTGACCCAGGTTGGTCAGGTATGGAGAATCACCGTCTCCACTGTGCTACCTGCGATCTCGCTCTCCAATATCCGACGTGCCGCGCGAGCGCGAGAAATGCGACATGCCAAAGACGAACTCGAAGAGCAGTGGCTGAACACAGATCTCTGCACCGCTTCGTTCGAATCTATCGAAGTGCTGCGTGAAGCTGAGGTAATCACGTGACCCGCGCAATCGACCAATCCTCGAAGCTCCGCACCTACTTCGTAGAATTTCGATACGGACAACCGGTCGTGTTCGAGCGGTTTACTAATTCCCTAGAAGACGAGTCCTTCGGACCGGGCACCTTCATCTCTCTGCCCGCGATCTCATTCGAGCTGCCAAAAAACGTCGGAACCCTAGAAGCGCAACGCACGAAGATCACCGTCCCCATCTACTATCCCGACGAAACGACAGTAGACTTCGCCGTAGACATTGCGAGCGGTGAAGCTTTCTACGCCAGAACGAGGTTCCAGATCTGGGAATTGGATCGCGGTCTAACGGCTTCGGAAACCGCTTCGCAGTTCACGTGGATCGGACTGGTGCAAACCAGCTACCGCAACTTCCAAGGCAGCAAACATCGCGTCGTGATCGAGGGACTGTCCCACAAGTTCCTTCTCGATGCCGAAACAGGTATTCGCGCCAGCGATTGCCAACACCGCCTCGGCGACCTCGGCTGCGCCGCAGTTGTGCCAGCAGACACGATCACGGTGACAGCGATCAACGGCAAGACCGTAACGACAACTGCTCCCCCTGTTCAGACGGTCGACATGTACCGTCGTGGCTACATGCAACGTCTAGGCGTACGCATCGGCATCCGCGACTGGGACAAGAACTTCCCCACGACTTTTCACTTGCTGCGAAGGCCTCCGAACGCTTGGCTCAACCAAACCGTTCAAGCGCTAGGAGGCTGCACCAAGTTGATCGACCGTTGCCGTGAATGGGGACGCGAAGAATCATTTCTCGCTCCCGGCGTCGCCATGCCTGCCTATCACCCTGTTTTCGAAACCCCGTGATCGCCTACAAGCAACTGCAACACTCGTGGAACCCCCTGCCCCCGCAGCTCACTGATGAGGGCGCTCGGTGGGCACTCATCATGGACTCCTGGGAAGGGACGAAGTACGTGCCTGGGGCGTGCGTGAAAGGCAGCGGCGTGGACTGCGGCCGCTGGGTCATCTCATGCGCTTGCGAACTTCGCGGCCGATCCATGCCGGCACTCCCGGAAATACCTCATGATGCTGCCTTCCACAGCCCTGAGGTAGCGCACGAAGCGCGCAGGACGATCCTCAAACTCATGCAACCTGTCGTAGAGATCTTCCACGACCTGTTGCAACCAGCCGACATCATCGTCGTGGGACCGCAAGGCGGCGGCCCGGGCCACACCTATTACGTAGGTCCCCAGAGGCACCAGCTGTGGCACGCCTCGCCTCCGCGAGTCGACGTCACCGGATGGGCCATCCCGGCTGAGTACACCCTGCTGCACATCTACCGCCTCGGCGAACTCACTTGGTAGTCAACCTCATCATGATGGTGGTGGCGGTGGGCCTTGCGGCCCTCGCCGGCTACTTGCTGCAGAAGAAGCAGAAGAGCCTGACGCAGGCAGATGCTCCAACCACCATCGCTACACGGGGCACACCGATTCCGGTACTGCTGGGCCTGCGCCGCATAGGGCCGGTCTTCGGCTGGGCCGGAGATCGCGTCATCCGTCAAGAGAAGGTTAGCGGCGCAAAGGGCGGGCTCTTCGGTCCAACGCCGAAGCAGGACGTGTACTACGAAGCCGGTTGGCACCAGCTGTGTGTTGGACCGGCCTGGGCCCTGCACCTGATTCGCCAGCACGGCAAAGTGATCTGGAAGGGGCCCATCACCCGCGACACGCACCCCAGCGGTTCACTGATCGACGTCGGCACTGAAGGCAAATTCCGCATCTTCTGGGGCGAGCGCACACAAGCCCTGAATACCTTCCTGGGTTCCGCCTCGCGCAACCCGGTAGTCGGCATCACGTCACGGTGGCCATACCTTTGCAGCGTGATGTGGGAAGAGAAGCGACTCGGCAACAGCCCGTCGTGGCCGTTGCTCACCTACGACCTGGAGGTCAAGCCGGAGAGCAGCGAGGCCCTGTTGCCGAGCACTCCTGCCTACTTCCCTCCTGCCCTGACACTGTCGCTGACTCCCTATGATATTGACTCCGTCGTCAACGGCGCGGAGTGGAACGGCTCGAACAACACTATTGCCGGCCAGTTCATCGTTGAAGGCGATCAGACGCAGTTCTTCCCAGGCACGTCCTGGATCAGACTCACCGGCAACACGCTTGCGGATCAAGACTTCCAGGTCAAGTTCTCAGTCGCATTCCAGAACCAAGTCTCTGCCGGACCGCCTGCAGTCTTCGAGACGTTGACGCGCGTGTTCGTCGAAGGAGGCCTCGCAGGCGCTGACGCCAACGGCACGATCACGCCCTACATTTCGGTGGAAGACGACGGCTACAACGGCGCGCACCTGATCGCCGAACTGATCTTCGGCGTGCGTCCTGTCGGCCTCGAGCGCCCCACAAACGACTGGGACCTCACTTCGCTTGACGAACTCGGGGAGCTGCTGGAAGACGAAGACCTACGTTGCAGCATCATCTCTCGCGGGCAAAGCGTCAGAGACACGCTGGGCCAGCTCCTTCAAGACCTGGGCGTGTTCATGCCTTGTGATCCGATCACTGGCCTGATCAAGTTCACTGCGATCCGACCTCCGCTCGTCGTACGAACGATCGACGAAGACAACCTCGACCATCCAGCACCCGAAATCCTAAACATGGTCGGCGAGACTCACGCCGACCGTCTGGTCTTCACGTTCCCGGACCGCCTGAATGCCTTCAACGACATGCCGGTCCAAATCGACGACGACGGAAACGCCTCGTACGGAGAAAACCACAGCGCTGAAGAAGTCTCTATCGCCAGCACCTGCAATTACGGCACTGCTTCGAAAATCGCTGAGCGGCGCTCGCAGGAGATGTTGACCCATGCCTCCACGCTCACCGACCTCTTGTCAGGTCGTGACGCACGTTCTCTTTCACCAGGGGACGTGGTCACGGTTCCCGAATTCGTCGAGCAGTGCCGAGTCATCGAATCTACGCCGCGCGCGATGTCAGGTCAGGTCGGCCTCAACCTGATTCCAGACTACTACGGTGCGATCGCCTCCGCCTTTCAACCACCTCCACCAAACACTGGCGGGGGGCTGCTGCCGGCGGAACTCGACCTGGCAGTCGAGATCGTTGAGCTGCCTGAACACTTCGATCCTAACCTCGGCCAGGCGATCATCGTTCCACGCATCCGCGCGCACGCTCAGGTCTCGCGCGCGATGTTCTACCTGTCGCGCGACAACATCAGTTACACACAGATCGACTCTACTACGCAGCACCAAACCGGCGGGGATCTCGTCGACGCCCTCGCTGCCGATGGTCCGATGTATGTGAATCAGGGACCGCAGATCGACGTACTGGGCCCTGATTTCGATCTGGTGAACTCGATCATGCCGCTCTCGGATGCCGACTGGCGCCTGGGTCGAGTCATCTGCATCATCGGCAACGAGATCCTCTTCCCTCGTGACGTGCAACTGATCATCGGCACGACCTACCGATTGATCGACGTGTTTCGAGCCCGGTTCGACACCGATCGCAGCTCCCACCTCGTAGGTGCCGACGTGTTGCTGTTCGAGAACACCGCGATCTTGGTTCTCCAGGACGTGCTGCTGCAGCCCGACGTCGATCTCTACGTGAAGGTGCCGATTCAGGCTTCAGGCGGTTCGATCAGCCTCGCTGCCGCCACGCCTCACTCCACGCGCCTGGAAGGCAAGGGAGCGCGCCCGATCAAGCCCCGCAACCTCTACCTCACGCTCCCGTTCCCGATGGTCCCTGCATGGGTTGCCGGCGGCGGATTCACTCTGCGTTGGCACTACGCCTCGACGGCGAGCCCGAAAACGGGTGCGGGTCAACAGCCTGCAGGGACGGTCATCCCTTCGCCCTCCGCGGTGCAGGGAGACTTCAGAGTGGAACTGCAGAACGGAGCCACCATCATCGAATTCTTCCCTGGCACAGTAACCACGCAAGCGATCACCAATGGCAACCTCGTTGCCGGCTTTGGCTCTGAGCCCAGTTCGCTCACTGCTCGCGTCTTCAACCGCGACGGGGGCCTCGAGAGCCTTCCACGCGAACTCAGCCTGATCAGGATCTAACTCATGGCACGACCGAGTTTTGACACCATCGCAGCTACCGCGGAGCAATGGGATGCTGTAGTAGACGCCAATTTCGATCTAATTGGCGCTACTCCAGTTCCGATCGCGGTCTACGCCAACCTTGCAGCTCTGCCTGCTGCCAGCGCTTACGACGACTGCCTTGCGGTCCTGGCCGATGTTGACAGGCTCGTTGTCAGCGACAACGCCAACTGGCGGGTTGTCCCCACCGAAGCAGCTACCGTTGCGAACCTGGTGGACAACTCGACGGGAACGAGCGGCGGCAATACAATCGCTGCCGTGACCTCGATCGCTACCGCTGCGGATGCTGTTGCGACCCTGGCCGCCAAGATCAACCAGATTCTCACGTCCTTGAAGAACGCGGACGCAATCGCATGAACCTAGCTGCAATCGCAATCACGGCGGACATGATCACCGCCTTGGGCATCGCTATTCCTTCGATTCTCGCTGCGTTTGCAAGCATCCTCACATTGCTGCTCGCGAGAAAGAACGCGGTCGTTACTCAGAAAGCGGCCGAAGACAATGCCAAAACCCTCGAATTGAACGAGAAGATCCACACGCTGGTGAACTCAGCACACAATGCAAGCCTTCTGGCGACAAAGGTCTCTGCCGATCTGCTGGCCTCTAAGGAACCCAGCAACCTGGAATACAGGCGCCTCGCGAATGACGCCGCCTCCGCTTACGCCGAGCACCAGCGCAAGCAGCACTTGGTAGACATCGGACAAAAAACTTCCTAACAAGGAGCAAAATGACCAAATCGCTTCTTTTCTGGATTCTCATGCTGATCTGGTTGGTATTCGGATTGTGGAGCAATTGGTCCAAAATCCGTGACGACTGGAAGCCCACAGGCGGTACGCTCATGCTCTTCGTCCTGCTGCTGTTGCTGGGATGGGCAGAGTTCGGCGCCCCGTTGAAAGAATGACATGCCTCACCAACACCACGAACAGCACAGCCCTCCTACAAAGAGAGAACCAACATGCCTCGCTCTGACGAGATGAACATCCCGCTGGATCGCATCGATGCCGGCACAACCGCTGTGGCAACACTGGTCCGGGAGCTGCGCGCCTGGATCGACAACACCCCGGAACCAGGCCTGACGGCAGAACACGCCGACCTCGCCATGGCCAGGTTGGACGCGATCGCGGGCAACCTGGAAGCCGCCGGCAAGAACCCGGCTGAGCCGTTCCCGGTGATCCCGTCGCTGCCCCCGCTGCCCCCGGTCTGAACATGGCCAAGCCAAAGCCCCAGCCTGAGCCGAAGCCGAAGCCGAAACCCAAGCCGCGGCCGGAGTAGCCCTGCCCCAAAAAACGAACCCCGGAGGGTCCATGCAACCGTCCGGGGTTCGTGGCCAGGCCGGAGCCCAGCCTCCTGCCTCTCGTCTCAAGAGTCAGCACCCGAAGTGTAGCCTCTTGCGATGCCGCTGACACCCCATGAATTCAAACGTCTCCTTCTGAGGCGCCTCGCCGAGCGAACTCTCGACAAGCTCAGTGCCACCGGCGACAACGCGACGCTGAGCCGCTCCTGGCGCATTTTCCCTCGCGGTGTCGACGAGATCAGCGTCGGCAACGACTACTACTGGTCGCGTTTCTACTTCCTCGGCCGAGGCGAGGTCCGGCCTCGGCAAGCGAAGCTCCTGGTCTGGTTCAAGGACCCAGCGAACGATCCCCGGCTGCGGCCCCTACCGAAGCGCCGGCACCAGGTAAAGCGCCTCACGAAGGTCCAGTTCGCACGCGCGGCCGCGCTCGATCAACTCGTCGTGCGCAAGCGTTCCGGCCCCTACGCGGGGCGCCAGGACTTCAAGGATGCCATCCGCGAGCTCAAGACGTTCCACTTGCCGGTGATCGTCAAGCAGAACTTCAAGAACTACCTACGCTCGCTGGTGCCTGGCCGGGCATCCGGCGGCAACATCGCGACAGCGCGACTTAGCTAACCTGATTCGCGTTCTCGGCGTAGCCGGCTATGTCGATGAGGTTGTCGAGTGTCGGTTCAAAGCCATCGCGCGAGACCTTTTGCAGGATGTTCATCATGCAAACGTGTCGCGCATCGATGTGCACGCCGAGATAGGCACTCCACAGTTCCGCTGTGCGCTTGTGGTTTTCGCTGGGCGGCCCGTAACTCAATCGTCTGTTCTCAATCGCTTTACGAGCCTCTTCGAGGACATTCACTTTCGGTACTTCCATGCGATTCCTGCTGCGTCGATGACGTGTGAACGTTGTGTTTTCGGCCAATCTTTCAACTTAGCTTCGAGCTTAGGGACGTTTCTCAAAACCTGCTTCTGGTGGATCTCCTTCTTGATCGTTCCCTTCCACTCGCTAGGGGTCACCAGTTTTATCTTCCGCACTCCTGCTCGCTGCACTGCATTCAGCGCTGCGCCAGCTATGACTGCGATCTTGATCAGATCGTTGGGGTTCGCGCGCGCATGCGCGCTCGCGCGTGATCCGTAGCCTTTAGGCACGATGAACGGATACTCAATGACCGCAAGCTTTATGGCATAGATTGAACAGATATGATCGATCAGGCCCTCAAGCTCCTTTGCCTGTTGTAGGAATCCCGGTTTTGACTTTGCGATGCCGAGTCCAACCAACCTATGCGTATCGACGACTGCTAGGCCGGTCGTGTCGAAATCCGGATCGATGCCGAGCACAATCATGAGAAAAGAACCCTGCGGTCGACCGTCACCGCCCCGGGAGATCGACGCGCAGGGTTAGGGACGGCGCTACTTGGGGACGGGCGGGAACTCTTTCTGCATGGCGTAGGTCAGCCTCGCCAGCTTGGCGGCGCATTCCTGCGGCACCATGTTCTTGCAGTCCACCCTCACCACGACCTCCGCGACCACGCCATTGATCTTGGCGTTGTACTTAACCTCGAGTGTCTCGGGACCGGCCAGGCTCTCTACACCTGAAGCCCACTGGGCCACCAGGCCTGCGGATGCTACGCAGAGCGAAGGCGCCTGCGGATCAAGCAGGATGAAGTAGAGGTTGTTCTCGAGGTTGAACCCGCGGGTGATCATCATCGGCTTAGCGCCGCCGCCTCCGCCGGGAACATTGATCCACCCGCCTTCTCCGCCCGTGCCGCTTGTTCCATGCGGCGCTGCAGCCAGGAGAAAGGGGAGAACGAGGAGAAGAACGAGATTTCTCACGTCATTCCTTTTGTTGAAGTTACGGGGCAGGTTGAACAGGCCGCCGTGAGGGGGACTCACGACGACGGTTTCAGTCGTCATCGAACAAAACCCTCAAAAGGTCATCCAAAAGGGATACCAACTGTTGGTGCTTCGTGCTTGGCGAAGCGCGGTAGTTCTCGCGCAGCAGCTGCAAGCGCTCGCGTTGGCGCCTGCTGTACTTCTCGATCAACTCGATTACTTCGTCTTGGTTCATCGCACCACATCTTCAAAAGCCAGTGTCTTCTCATGGTACCCGTTTGGCTAGCAGCTTCTCTAGCTTCTCGCGGATTCGAATTGTTGCCGCAGTTGCTGCGTTGAGCCAACCTTCTTGCGTTTGCACGATAACCAGCAGTGCGTGGCAACGGGTGAGGTAGATCTTCTCCACCGCGGGGACATCCAGGTACTCGGCGCAGACGTCGCATGTCCAGTAGTACAAGACCGGAGCATGGATCTTGTCCAGGACAATTCTACCGTTCTCGAGAAGGATCTGATCGTGCCTTGTCAAGGAGGGATGCGGGCAGCGCTTAGGTGGCTCTGACATTTTTCACCGCAACCCATTCCGCCGCAGCCGCCTCGAGTAGTGCACGTGCAGCTTCTTCGCGTGAAACCTTCCAATCCTTCGCGCACTGGTCGAGGTTCCGCGATGTGTCAGGAGTCAGATTCAAAGTCAGCTTGACGTGGGGCTGGGGTTTGGGCTTCATCTTCGAAACTCCACGATGGAAAACTCGTCTTTGTTGGTCAATGTAATCCGGTTACCTGGTCCTCGTGGGGTAGCTTTTTGGTAATTGGCCGCCAATCCTCCAAAATGTGCCAGTGTGGGCTATCTGGCTCGTCATAATGTTCGAGAATCCTGTGCACCTGTTTACTAGCTTCGTTTTCGGTGCCGGTGAAGAGTTCGACGTGGATCACGCCGCCCGCGAGGACGACAAGAGTGTATTTTCTTTTTTTGATGGTCATGGTTGCTGCGGGTTAGTGGGCGCCGCTAGGGATGGTTGGCAGTCGAGGGGTTCCTAGCGGCGCCCGGTGTATCAATTTCTGCGAGGCGGCGCTCCAAGTCGTCGAGGCCGCATGGACACTCGTCGTCGTGCGTCAGATGGCCCGCCTGGTACCGCACAATCTCCTCCAGCAGCCGGATGCGGGCGATGAGGGCAAGTTCTCGCCGCTGCTCGGCGAAGCCGGTAGGCATGCGCCCGACGAGCTTCTGCAAGCTGGCTTCGCGCTGCTCCACTTCGGCGCAGCTCGCGGGGCGGACGGGCGTGGTTATCGGCGCTTCGGCTAACTCGGGGTACTCGTATTTGTCGCTCATGTTCTTTCGTGTCGCTGTGGGGTCATATCGAGAAATACCCGCTATCGTCATCCGGCACGTCGCAGAACAGGATGACAACCAGCGTCAAGGAACAATAGACGATTGTCACGATCATCTCCAGGCTCATTTCGCTTCCTCCCAACGCCGCAATGCGGAACGGCCCTGCTGGCACCATGCGGCATGCTGCGCGTCATCCGGATTCCTATGCAGCTTCGGGTCCTCAGACACGCACCAGCACGGCATGCAACCCGAAGGCTGCCAATCTGCGTTCGTTCGCAGCGCCGCCGCCAGCTCGTCGGCGAGCGCCAGCGCTTCTAGTTCCTGGTCCTCCGCCACCGCCGCGTGCGCCAGGGCCGCGGTGAGTCCGTTAGCTCGCTCCGCAGCCTTACCTTCCCAGAAAGCCGATTCACTCTCCGCCTTCACCACCCTCTCCCGCGCGGCGGTGAGCTGGGCGTGCAGGCGGTCGCGGCAGCCGTGTAGCTCAGCACTCTTACACTGCCACGTCACGCCGTCGGGCCGCACCAGGAATGCGGATTTGGTCTCGCCGCACCACAGGCACACAGGCACGGGCTTCGTCTCGGGGGCAGTCATTGCGTGCTCGGTTTCTCTTCCGCATGTCCAGGTTGCACGTGCCATCCGAGCTTGGCTTTCGCTTCGAACAGGTCGCGCGCGAACGACAGCTTCACCTGGCTCAGCTCGTCGTAGCGGAAACCCTCCGGGTCATCTCGGCAGTCGATGACCTGACCGAACCGCACCGCTACACCATCCTCGCATTCTACGCTCAGGGCCAGGCCCATCGGGTGCAGCACCTTGCGGTTTACTTCCTGCAGCAAACCGAGGGCGCGGAACTCTTCGACGCTAAGCGTTTTGGTCATGTCCAGCCTCTACCGCTGCAGTCGATACACAACTGCGAACCGTAGGTTATTGTCTCTCGCTGGATGCGTAATATTTCGCGGCCGGAGCCGCGGCATGTTTCGCATCTCACCGCTACGCGCGGGAACACCGCACGCAGTTTTTCATCTAGTGCGCGCCGCAGTTCGTCCCGCTGGACTGTCAGTTCAACAATTTGACAGCTGAGGCTACTGCATTTGTTGCGCCATTCGCTGGCATAATTGTAGATGGCCCAGACCAGATCATCGAAGCCTTTGCCGCTGTCCCTCCAATTATTGACCAAATCCTTGCAGTCTTTGGGGGTCAGTGGAGTGTTCATCACGCCGTCCCGTTCGCTCTGGCGTTGGCGTTGAGCTTCATAGCCGCGTGCATCGCGTCCAGCTCGAGGGCCATGCGTTGCCAGGACGGCGCTGGGGTGTCTTCCATGGGGCGCTTCAGGATCCTGATCACCAGGTTCGCGTACTCCATACACTGGGACGGCGTTCCGCTCCGCTGCGCCTCGGCCATGGCTTCCTGAGCTTGGCGCGCTTCGTTGGAGGGACCGAAGCGCTGGAAGGCCACCGCGTCGGCGCCGGGGCTGCGGAGGAGCTGCAGGGCCTCCATCATGACGTGGTTCTCCGCCGGCTCGATCGGGTTCCTGGAGAGGCTCTCGATCAGCCCCAGGAAGAACATGGCGAACAAGCGGATCTCGCCTGGGCGGGGCTGGACCGTGTCGGCAGCGATCTGCAAGAGGCGGGGCGGGCCGATGCGCTCGATGATCTGCTGCAGGTATTGGCGGGTCTTGTCGTCGGCGGGGAGGAAGGCGATGGTCATGGTAGAGGAGACTCTACAGCTTCCAGGAAGGATTCAAGGTCGGGGTTGTTGATCACCATGCCTGGGGTGAATCCTTTTTCTCTGATCCACCGCCTCAGCGCCTGAACCAGGCCGGAGAGCGCTCGCGGACCAAATAAATCCAGTTCCGTCACCAGAGTGGCGGTCTGAGCTGGTCCGGCCCGGAGTAGCAGCCGCAGGAACTTGAGGAAAATCTCCTCATCGAACCTTGGACGTTGGTGGGGGGTTTCCCGTAGTTTAGCGGTCAGAGCGGCAAGAACCTTGTGCAGCGGCCAAGGGCGTTCGCGTTCGAGGAAAACGGGTCCGTAGGAGGATTCCAGGCGGATTCTGATGACCATGGAGGCAAGTATAGCGGGCTTGGCATTTATATGGCCCGAAAATGGTCGAAAAGTCACTTTGTATCGCAAAGCAAAATGGCTTTATCTGCCGTTTCTGGCACATAAATGTTTAGCTTTTATGCGGTTGTTTTGGCCATTTATATCGGCCTAGGGCGTTCGCGGCCGAATTTATATGGCTGGAAGCCCACTTATTTGTTTGGAGTGATTTTATATGCCTGCGGAGGTCGTAGACACTTTATATGCCGACAATCACGCTGAGGCGCTTTATCTCCGGCTTTTGGCATATAAATGTTGAGTATTTATATGGCTGTGGAGGCATTTTATCTCAGTTTGAATTTATCTGCTGCCGAAAAAAGCGAAGTAATTTATCTCTCCACTTTGTAACGCAAAGATAGACAGTATGTCTTGGTGATGTAACTGTTTTGGCAATTTTCGTGAATATCATTTATGTCCATTTTTGGTGGGGTGGTATTTTATGTGGGGTGGATTTGAGTTGGAGCTAGTAGGGGCTTTCGTGGGTTTCCACGTAGCGTAAGGGCTCCATTCGCGATTCCGGCTCACCTCGAGGGCACACGTTTTATTTCCTACTTGCACGCCTTCAAAGGTTTATGTCTCCCACCCTGAGTATTCAGGCGGGAGAGCTGGGCAGGGTATTTCTTTTTTCTCATTCCACCCATGCAACCAGGAGCTCCATACCCTCATACTTTATATCTCCCACCTAACCGGTAGATAGGGGGTTAGTACTGTGCATGAGTTCTAAGGAATTAGAATAGACAAAATGTCTTGGCTCGGTGAAGGTCTTCCCCCCCCTTGGTGCGGAACTCCCCATAACGTTAGCCTTCATGGCACTTCCCATTCTCTATAGGGTTTAGTAGGAAACAGCCGGGCAAGTGGGAGACATAAACTCAACCCCCCATGCCATGGGCGCATAAAATACACTTTTCGCTCTCCCACTTGAAAACAGGCAAAAAAACAACCGGGAGACATAAAATAAACTCCCCATGTCATCGGCGAATCAATTCTCCCGCCTGATTTCGTTCTAATTCCTTAGAACGTTTTGGGCCAAATTGGCCCCATATATAAAATGTTTTCGACCTTTCCTCCCCTTCCACCTTCCCCCATCCTCCCCCTCCTGACCCCTTCCACCGCATCCCCCGCAGCACACCTCCTATGATCCACGCTGCACGCATCCGCCTATCTTCATATCCCCCTAGCCACTATGGCCCATCGTCGAACCCAGGCCATCCTAGGCCTCCACAGAGCAAACGTTTTCCCAAGCGCCTTGGGCCACCGTGCACGACGGAAAAACGCCTACCATGGGGAACCCCCTAACCACGGAAAACCCCTAGAAACGAAAAAGCCCGCTCAGGCGCGCTTACGCACCCGAACGGGCAAGGGGGAAGGGCAGATTTATTCTTCGGCCTGCTGATCGAGAACATTTATTAGGTCCTCGTCTGAAACTTCCGCCCCAACGCTGGCGGCACCGCACCATCCTCGGTGATCCTGGTCGTACTGCCCGTCGCCGGTCAGCACCCACCAGGAGCCCTCGTGCACGCGGAGACGGACATCCAACTCTTTCGATTCGGCATATTTTGCCCACTGTTCCCTTACGGCACTGAGCACCGCGGCTACTTCCTCCACGGAACACGGAAAGCCCAAGGCCCAACGCTTGGGCAGGTAACCTACCTTGACAAGCCACCCGTCCAGCGCCAACACAAGCTCACCGAGCCGGGCCGCATCGATCAACAAGCTGCCCACGTCGACTAGGTTGTAATCTTCCACGTCATCGAGCACGACTAGACGCGCCGCAAGCTCCCGCTGCTCTGTCAGGTTTGCATCGGGGTCCATCGGTTCACCCGTGGGCCTTCAAGACCGCCAACGCAAACTTCCGATCTGCCCGCACGTTAGCGATCAAGCGGGCTTCCCGGTGGGTGTCCATGTCCGCCATCGCACACAGATCCACGCGGCTGTCGGGCGAAGCGAAGTAGACCACGCTCGGCACCGGCTCCCCGCAAACCAATGCGGCCTCGGTCACAACGCGGTTGAGCCACCCATCGGGGGCGTCCTGCGCGGAAACGACACGGGTCAGCAGAGCGAACAGAAATCCAAGCTTCAGGTTCTTCTTCATGGTTCCCCTTGTTCAGTCAGCAGCAGCAGCGGAACACCCGCTGCGCCAGGTTAGCTAGCAGCGGTAAGCGCGACGGCAATCGGCAACGATCTTGTTCGCAACCATCCCGACCGCGCACACCGCAACACTCACGCAAGCGAAGCTAACCATACCTCCTATTTCGGCATGGTCCGCTCAAAGCTTGAGAAAATCTCGTCGAGTTTCCTGCGGGCCAGCACGGCCCATACCCGCAGGCACAACGCACGCACACGCAAAGTGAAATCGGTTTGGTAGTTCATGAGTAGTCAACCGTCATACCTGAGAGAAAAGTTGTCGCCTTCGCTGTACTCGCCACCGCTAACCCAAAGCGTTTCCCCGTCTTCGGACACCATAACCTCCTGAATCCATTGCAGGCTGCGGCCACCGCATTCGGGGCATGCCAGGATTCGACCGGTTTCACCTCGTCGCCAGAATCGAGAACGTCGGCACCGCCGCCCACACCAGCCCCGCGCAAATCGCGAACATCGTCAAGGCCATCATCGCTGCCACCCGACCTCCACCGTACTTGTTGTTTCTCATACCCGCTATATCGGCAAGCGGGACCTTCCGACTTGAGCTAAGCGAAGCGGAAAAATTTGTTAGCAGGCCTCCCAATCCCCAAACTGGTTGATCGTGCGGCATTCCTCGTTCACCCACAGACGTAGGCGCGGCACGTCGTGGGGCGGCAACACGTCGTTACCGGTAGCGTCTGACGTCTCGATATCAATTGTTACGACGCCTTCGATTCCTCGGTAAAGGTAGACGACGAATCCATCCAATTCGATCTTGCTCATATCCACCCCTTTTCTTTTGCCCACGAAACAATCTCGACAAAGTCACGCAGAACTAAGTCGGAAAGGCTGCCATTGAACCCCATTTCAACGTCCCCGTAAAACCGGAACCATTCCCCCAAGTGACCATCGAACGATGCCCCTGCCAAAGCGAGCAACCGTTCAGCCACAAATTCCACGCCAGCCACGGTAAGCTGGTTTTCCAAGAACATCCCGCAGATATCGCAGTGTTGGGGGGAATCCGCTTCGCCACCGCCTTCGGCAATCGGACCATCCGGCACGCGGGTCGACATATCTACCTTGTGTCCCTCGGCCATGCGCCAGACTTCAAGCACGCTTGCCAGGTTATCCCTGGTCACCGTTGGCGGACCGTCGCCGCTGTGTCCGACGAACCGTTGCGCCTGTTCCAGCGCGCAGGGCTCGCAGATCAGTGCTGACTGAAAGACGTAGACGTCCATGCTCAGTCCCTCCCCCTCCAAAGCCGCTCATTTCGCGCCAGCCGCGCGCGAAGCACCGCCAACACGCCCTCCAAATCTTCGATGGCATCCACGGGATCTTTCCGGAGCGCTGCGCACAGAGTGTCTTTCGCCAGCTTGTGCACGGTCGGATCTGACAAGAAAGCTTCTACGATTGATTCCATGGTCTACTTATCGGCGATCGGATTCTGTTCCTTGACTAATTCGTAGCGCGCGCGGGCTTCCGCTTCGGTCTTGAACCATTGCCCGTGCGTGCAGCCTGAGACGCGGTCCGTTGAGATTGCGCCCCAAGCTTCGCCATCTTTGCGGGAGCCGGCACCGGCCGGATTCACGCCTGCGCTACGGTGGATCAAGCGTAGCACGTTGTAGCCTGCGACGATTGTCTCCTCGAGCACGGTTCGTACGGATGGTTCCATAACCTACCTATCGGCATTCCAGAGCTGAACCTTTACCCAAGCCCTTTCGAGTTCTTTCGCCAATTCTCCCCGCGCTTCCTTCACCATGTCATCGAAGTTATCCCCCGACTGCCGAAACTCTTTCTCGTCGCGGTAGCTACAGCAGCCGAGGTAAGACACGCCCTCAAACTCATCGAAGCGAGCGGACACCTTGACCATACACCATGCCCACGAATCGCCCCTTTCCAGGCGCGCGAGGATCTCGTCTTCGCAAGCCTTGTCTTCGGCATCGTCTCCGCTCGCCAGGGCACCCCGGACGGGAGTGTCTTCTTCCTCAATCTCAAGCTGAATCTCTGCACGCGCGGCGAGTGCCGCAAAGTCTGGCGTTGTCACGTTGTGATCTCCCATATCCCTACCGTGTTTCCGTTGTCGTCTCTGAGTTTACCTTCCGTGTCATCGTCACGGCGCAGGCGTTTCGCGAGCGCGCATTGCATCGTCGCCAAGCTTGATCTTGAGGCGGAAGGTTTTCATCGGGACATTCTTTCGATTTCCGTTGCGCTAAACCCCCTACCCGGCACCCCCAAACCGCTGCCGCCCCAATCGTAGGTGCGGCCGCTGGGGCACGTCAGCACGAACGAAAAGCCCCGTGGATCGCCGTTCTCGATTAGGTCCGCGCCGATCTTCCTGGCGATCTTGCGCACCCGCGCCATGCGACGCGCGCTAGCCTTCTCCATGCGCTCGCGCTCGGTCTCCCCCACGTCAACACTGCATTCGATTTCGTTCGCTCGCTGCTCTGCCGTTGCGGCACGCAACAAGGCGCGAGCGTCTTCCCTCGACGCCTGCGGGAACTCACGCCCGAACATTTGTAGGAAGTGGTTTCGCTCTGCTGTGTAGCTTGCCATGGTTTCCTTTTCGGCAAGCCTACTCCGAAACTTGAGGCCTGGCGATAAAAAGTGTCCTGTTCCCGATTCGGTACTAGACTCCGCTCAAGCCCAGTTCTAGGCTTCCCGTTGGGCCATCGGCAGGCGGAATAAATTCCCCTCCCAGGACCGCCGCCGCTTGTCGGTGGCCCTTTCTCAAAACGGGGCATGTCTCAGGCCGGGGCATGTCTCAGATCGGGGCATGTCTCAGATCGGGACCCCCTACTCGAGCGCGGAACCTTACTGGCCGGTCGGACTCGGTACCCTACTGGCGCCTCGGACTCGTACTGGCGACCCGGACTCGTACTCGACATGCAGACTCGTTGGAAGATTGAACCGAATCCCCTTCCTGCGCTACTGTGCGTTGTCGTTGGCGCGCTCTTCTGGATCAGCTTGTTCTGGCTCATCACTCGATGAACAAACTCCTCGTTGCCGTCGAGTCTTGGACTCGTCTTCCTCTCCATTCGTGGGTCCCGATCGCCTGCCCATGGTCCGAAGTCGGGGGTGAACAAGCGCCCAGCTTGCTCCAATTCACCACACTCGCCGGCGCTCGAGCACCCGCGTTACGAGGCGGCAAGGCGGGCAAGCACACCCGCTTCTACCTCGCCCAAGTGGCGATCGGGGGCGAGGGACGCGTGGAAGGCACCCTTACTGCTGCCCCAGACTCGCCTGTCGGACCCATGCAGGTCCACCCATGGTGCCGTGACGTCGTGCCGCAAGACGCCTTCGACATCGACGTCGACAACATCTCCCTCGGTGTTCCACGGCCCTTCCTCGAGTACAGCGAACCCGGCGAACAGCATTTCCGCCTTGAGTACCGCAACCCTCCAGGGCTGGCCATGGGGATCAACGCCCGGGTCTGGTTGACGTTCCGCCACCTGAGTCCGGTAGTGGAAGTGACAGGCTTCGTGGCGTGGAGCTCGCGTCACGACCCACGCTGGGAGCGCGAGTTCAACCACATCCGCCTGCGGACGAAGCATCCCCTCGCCCTCGACTACTCCGAGCCCGACGGGCACCCCAGTGCAGGCAAGCTGCCGCAGAGCCGCGACGCAGACGGCTCCTGGTCCTACTACCTCGCTGACCGCGTAGGCTTCGTCGAGGGCAGCGCTTACCCCTTCGTGGGGCGCATGCTCTGCGGACCCTCCCCTGCCGAGCTCCAGGAAATAAATCCGTTCGCCTTGCCGCACGGTCCGGAGGGTCAAATTCTCCAGGACTTGAAAAACCTCACCGCGGCCGCGGATGGTTGGGCGCACGGGTTCTCAGATAAATGGAATGGCCAGCTACTCGCGGGCCGGACCATCGGCGCCGGCGACCCGGCCGTCTGCCTCATCGACCGCACCCCAGGCTCGATCTTCGACGAACGCCCCAGCGGCCTGGCGAAGGAACCTGGCCGCAGCGGAGGACAAGGCGACTTCGCTTTCGTAAAGAGCCATCGGGCGCTGCTCCACGGGCAGGCGCGGTGGGTTCACGGCGGGCTTCGAACCGCCCTATCGGAGTGTCTCCGTGGCTACCTGCACTTCGAAGCCAACGGAGACAGACTCAGTACAAATAGACCAATAAGCACGGTCTCCTGGAACTCGACAGTTCACTGGCACACGGGACTCAGTCCGTATCAGCTCGACAAGCTGGGCCCACGAACAACCGTAGCAAACCGCGGCTGGCAAACTGCGGATGAAGAACACGACAGTGCCAACGTCTTTGCAGCAGCGTATGCGCTCACCGGCAACCCTGTGTTGCGCACGATTATGCAACACCGTGCGGAGATGGATGCTTGCGAAGTCCGCTTCATCAAGGACTGGGGCTTCGGCGCGCCGCGCGCGTTCGGTCGCCGTGCGCAGAGGATGGCGAACTTCTATACCCTCGCCGAAACCAACAGTGACGAGCGACAGATCTGGGCGCAGCAGCTGCAACAGCTGGCACTCCGGTGTGAGAGGACCTGGCGCGGCGGTAAGGCAGGCGGTCCGATCAAGATCCTCGATTACCAATTAGATCCGCGAGTCGAGATCTTTGGTCCTGACGGTAAGCCGTTACCCGGAGTCAAGTGGTGGGAGCATGGCCTGGTGGTAGTAGGCTGCGTGTGTGCAGCGGAAGCAGGTTTCGAAGACTACAAGCGCATCGGCGGCGCCGTTGCACGGTCGATGGTCAAGTACGCCTACCGCAAGCGTGGTAGCCAGTGGTTCGTGCCGGATGCGGACTACTACCCGGTACCTGGCCAGCCGCAACACCCGGACTTGCCGCAGGTGACGACGGTCGCGGAAGAAGGTTTTTCACACCCGGAGTTCGACCAGCTCGCCACGCACTCCACGATCGAGGTCTGGATCTTCCCTGCGGTCCTCGCGTTCCTTCGCTGGTTCGGACCCACCGATCCGGACCATGCTCGCGCGATGGAGATCGCGAAGGACTACGTACGCCGCTACGGCAAACTCAACGATGAGTGGTGGTCGATCAACCCCCAGGTCTACGAGATCTTGAGTCCTTGAACTTCTTTCCACCGCCGTTATAGATTCCGCCACAAGGACGACGACCCTTGACCTGGGGAGGCCGCGCACGTTTCGACGTGAGCGGCCTTCTTTTTTCCGCCGCACTCGCTACCTTCGAAGCGTCGCTGAGTTCGTCGTCCCTAGCGTCGTTCCAGGTCGTCATGGCAGAGAGCGCTGGCGCCGCCACGCTGATCGTCTTCCCGTCTCGTGAGACCAAGGGACTCGAATCCCTCGCTCAAGATCAGCCGCGGCGCTACGGCCGCGCGGTGACGCTGCAGGAGGCACTCGAACTCGAGTGGCCAACGGACGCGCACGCGGCTACCTACGCGCCGGACCACGCCACGCCACGCGAACGGCGCAAGGGCTGGCCACGGATGCGGAAGTCTGTGCTTGCAAGCGTGCGGGCCAAGAAGCGCGATCTGGTCGCGGACCTGATGCTCTTTGACCTCGACAACCCTGGCCACGCGGTTCACAATGACGAGAGCTTCGCGCGCGGCATCGAGCGCATCGACGACCTACCCGAGCACCTACGCCCCATGGCATGGTACTCGACGCGCGCCGGCTGGCGCTACTGCTACACGCTCAACGAACCGTTACCGGTCGATGAGTTCGAAACGGCGCACCGGGGCTGGAAGGAGGTGCTACAGGCAGCAGGCCTCCCTGTGGACCTGGAGTGCGCCAGCGACTGGACGCACCTCTACCGCATGCCCCGGGTCCTGCGCGACGGGGAGAGAACGTCGGCTTCCCGCTACTTCTACTGCTCTGAGATCGAAGACCGAAGACTCGACATCGCCAAGATCCCGCGCCGCGGACGCCTGAGCAAGGTGCCGAGCCCAGCGTCCGCGGAAGGCTGGCCAGAGAACCGACCCCAAGGCGACGACCTCGCGGTTTACCTGAACGACGGCAGCGATTTCATCAAGTCGGCACGGAGGGTACTGCGCAGCAGAGGCACCTACGCCATCGTCTTTGAAGGGTCACCGCTCGGCGCGAAAGGTGATCGCGACGTGACGATGTTCGGTGCGGTGAGGCAGATCTTCGAGGCTCTACAGCAGGGCGCCAAGGACTACGCCGATCCGCCCCACGTGTACGCACTGCTCTACCGGGCAGTTTCTGAACTAGAACCGGATGAAGGCAAAGATTGGCTGGTTGTCTTGTGGGAGAAAGCGGTGCGCGAATGGCAGCACCAACAGGGCAAGCTGACAACACAAGTAAAAGGGAATGACAGTGAAGGAGACCACCAACGGGACCTCCGATGCTTTGCGACGATGCGGACGATTTACAACGGGGAGATGCCGCAAGATGAACGGGAAGCCATAAACTGGATATCGCAACGGCGGCTGCTGGTGCATAAGACGGAGGTGTATTTACTGAACCCCCACACCGGTTACTACCACGACTTCCCGTGTGGCAGAGATGACTACGTTGGAATGTTGCGGTCCCTCAAGGCTACTAGCTTTCTACCGTGGGCCAACGTCACTAAAGAAGACGTAGTTACTGCACGAAGATTCGTCGACGTGGTTGTAGATGCAGGACTGCCAATCAGCAATGTAATCTATAGGCCTACCAGATTCCCCGTTCCTGGAGGCTGGCTTGAAGGGAGGGACCTTTGCTTCCCAGCCTACCATCTACGAGAAGATCTAGAGCCGCGCCGCTCCGAGCAAGTAGACGAATGGTACAGCGCGCTCTTCGGCGTGCAAAAAGAATTAGCTGAAGCCTACATAGTCCGCGCGTTGGACGTATGCGCAGGACCCATACCTGCGCTGTGTGCTTACGGTCCGCCTGGATGCGGCAAAACTCTCTTCGTGCGGGGGATGGCTGAATGCTACAGCAACGAAGTCGCCGCCTCTGGTCACACCGAACTGGCTACTTCCTATCAAACGCGAGACCTCCTGAAGACTCCTTTTGTCTGGTTTGATGAAGGCTTTCCCATAACCAAACAAGACTTCTCTCTCATTTTCCGCCAATGGGTTGGAGGCACCTCTATAGTAATAAATGAAAAGTTCCGTGCAGCCCAACAGATCCAAACGGCACCAAGAGTTATCTCAACCGGCAACCATCCAGACATGTTAGCTGCGTTCTCTGGAGACAAACGCATTCTCTCCCAAGACGACACCGAGGCGCTCGCTCAACGTATCTTAGTTCTCACCATGAGAGGCAACGCTTCCAAACTCCTCGAAGAACGGGGCGGATTCCAATATACCCGCGGATGGATCAGAGAAGGCAACCGCCACGAATGCCCCTATACCGTGGCACGGCATAATCTATGGCTCTACAACCACCTGGATCGAAAACCTTTGGGCGGCCGTTTTTTGATGATCGGAAATGCTTTCGATCACATCTCACGGGAACTGCGAACACGATCAGGGGCAGCGCCCGAGGTTCTCCGTGCATTGATTCAGTTGCTGACTCAGATATCGAAAAGGAGAAGTCTTTGCGCTGACGCAATAGCTATAGAGAACGGCTACATATACGTAACGTTGAACGGTGTGGTTCAGCACATCTCCCGTCATCAAGCAGAGTTCTCATACCGCCACCTGACGGAGAAGATCGTAGCTAGCGTCCTTTCTGCAAACGGCAGTACGCCACCAGACAGCAGCGATGTCAAAATCGCGAGCAACAAGCGACGACGCCGGGCCAGGTGGTGGCTGGTCGATGCGTGGAACCTCATGGAGTACGCGCAAGAGATCGGTCTCGACAGCACTCCGATAGGTGAGCTGGTCGATGCGTGACCCTCCGGATACCTTCAAGGTGTCGCCTAGCCAGCTGGAGGCGTGGCTCACCTGTCCTCGCCTGCACTTCGGCAAGTGGACGTTGAAGCTGCCTACCATCGACCGCGGTTACGGACACTTCGGCACCGTTCTGCACGCCGTGGCTGAGCGCTGGCTCGACGGCGACGATCGCGGCCGCAGGCCTGACGGTCTGCCGGTCGACCTCTACCCCGAGGGCTGGGAGTGGGCATGCAACCGCTTCACGGGACGGAGAGAGCATCGCCTTCAGCCCCTCGAGCGGGACCACGTGCGCCGCGTGTTCGAAGATGCTGTGGAGTCAGGGCGCCTCAAGCGCTGGCAGGGCCGCCAGATCGAGGTGCTGATGACCCGCAAGGTTGGCAAGCGGGCCCAAGCCAACGCCTACATCGACGTCCTGTTGCCCCGCGGGGTTCTCGATCACAAGTCGCTAGGTAACCCCCGCTACCGCAAGAGCGAGCGGCAGTTGCGTGAAGACGTGCAGATGAACTTCTACGCGGGCGAGGTGCTCGAGCGGAACCCGCGCCTCAAGGAGGTGCACCTGGCGCACCTCTACTACTCGAAGAACCCGGCCGATCGGCAGAACCTCACCAAGCTGGTGCAGACCTCGGTCACCGCCGACCACGTGGCGGCGTGGTGGCAGATCTTCGAGGATGTCGTCGACCGGATGGCGGCCTTGCGCGAGCAGAAGAACCGGCCCTGGTTCGAGGTGCAGGGACCGACCGACTACGCAAAAGCCTGCAACCAGTACGGGGGGTGCGACTTCCGATCGGTCTGCACTCGAAAAGAGAGTCTCGTTCGCTACACTCGCCGCGTCCAGACCATAACTCAGAAAGGAACCAAAACGTGAGCTTGTTCGATTCGCTCGTTGATGACGAAGAAAAGGCGCCTCCGAAGAAGGCTAAAAAGGTTCA
>Ga0208320_1000025_pt1 | contig 28212 bp, 23 predicted proteins | sample EasRivMeERMZT299_FD_187531 | JGI IMG/M metagenome (GOLD analysis project Ga0208320, IMG submission 187531) | Soil microbial communities from meander-bound floodplain in the East River, Colorado, USA - East River MetaG ERMZT299 (SPAdes) (version 2) | ecosystem: Environmental > Terrestrial > Soil...
CTGATGGCTGCGATTCCGCTCACGATACGCAACATCCGGGCCACCCCGGTAAAGGTGCCGATGACGTACGTGCTCGGCACCAGCCAGCAGGCGCTGCGCGAGGCGCCGTTGCTGCTGGTGGATCTCGAATCGGAAGAGGGCGTGACCGGGCACGCCTATCAGTTCTGCTACCTCCCGGCGGCGGCGCCCGCGATCGCGATAATGCTCGAGGAAGTGCTGCGCACGGTAAAAGGCGACGCCATTGCGCCGGCCGACCTGTCGGTGAAACTCGCAAAACGATTCATGCTGATGGGCGTGCAGGGCATCGTGCGCATGGCAATCGCAGTGTTCGATGTGGCGTGCTGGGATGCGCTCGCCAGAGCGGCCGGAAAGCCGCTGGTAACCTATCTCGGCGGCACACCCCGGCCGGTACCCGCCTACAACAGCTGCGGCCTCGGCTTGATGGCGCCGGCGGCCGTCGCGGACGAAGCGGAGAAGTTGCTCGCCGGTGGTTTCCGTGCCATGAAGCTTCGCCTGGGCTATCCGACGCTGGAGGCCGACGTCGCCGCGGTGCGCGCCGTGCGCTCGCGCCTTCCCCGGGACATCACTCTGATGGTGGACTATAACCAGGCACTGACCGTGCAGGAAGCGATCCGGCGCGGCCGGGCGCTGGATGGCGAGGGCGTCTATTGGATCGAGGAGCCGATCCGCCATGACGATTTCACCGGCTGCGCCGAGGTCGCGCGCGTACTCTCGACGCCGGTGCAGATCGGCGAAAACTTTTCGCTGGTGAACGACATGGAGCGGGCGTTGACGGCGCAATCCTGCGATTTCATGATGCCCGATCTCGAGCGCATCGGAGGCGTCACCGGCTGGCGGCGGGCAGCCGGGCTGGCCGCGTCGAGCGGCATCAAGCTGTCCTCGCATCTCTATCCGGAAGTGAGCGCGCATCTGCTCGCGGTAACGCCCACTGCGCACTGGCTGGAGTACGTGGATTGGGCGAACGCCATACTCGAGGAGCCGTTGCGGATCGTCAATGGCAGCGCGGTTGTTTCCGGCCGCCCGGGCAACGGGCTCGCGTGGAACGAGGACGCTGTCCGGAAGTACCGGATGGAGTGATCGGTCTTGGCTCTCGAATTTGCTGGTTTGTTGGATTCTCCTGGCGGCCTTGTCGTCCTGGCGGTTAAATTAGGGCCATGCAAGTAACGTCCATGCACTTCAAGGCGACCGCCAGCGTCAAGCTGCGGAACGCCAACCTGCAGGCGGCGTTGAAGCGGCTGCAGGGCAATTTCGTGCGCGGCCGCGCCCAGCGCGTCGCCGAGATCGACAACTTCGAGGCGATCCGCGATGCCGCCGCCGCCATCCGCGACCGGGCCCTCGCGCATCTCGACGTCTACCTCGAGGAATTCGAGCGCAATGCCGTCGCCCGCGGCGCAACGGTGCACTGGGCCGAGACGCGCGAGGACGTGAACCGCATCGTGTGCGAGATCGCGAATCGCTACGACGTGAAGAAGGCGGTGAAGTCGAAGTCCATGGTGACCGAGGAATGCGCGCTCAACGACGCGCTGGAGGCGGCGGGCATCGAAGTGGTGGAGACCGATCTCGGCGAGTACATCCTGCAGCTGGCCAAGGAGGCGCCCTCGCACATTGTCGCGCCGGTCGTGCACAAGACCCGCGACGAGGTATCGGACCTGTTCGAGAAGAAACACGGCATGCCGCGCAAGACGGACATCGCGGAACTGACACGGGAGGCGCGCGACATGCTGCGCGGCCATTTCCTGACCGCGGATATGGGCATCTCCGGTGCCAATTTCGTCGTGGCCGAGACCGGCTCGACGCTGATCGTGACCAACGAGGGCAACGGCCGCCTGGTGACGACGCTGCCGCGCGTGCACGTCGCGATCACCGGCATCGAGAAGGTGGTGCCGACGCTGGAAGACGTGGCGACGCTGATGCGGCTGCTGCCGCCGCACGGCACCGGCCAGACGATTTCCAACTACATCTCGGTCACGACCGGCGTGAAAGGGCAGGGCGAGCACGACGGCCCGCAGCATTTTCACATCATCCTGATGGACGGCGGCCGCACCGGGCTGCTCGGCGGCGAGCTGCAGGCGATGCTGCGCTGCATACGCTGCGGCGCGTGCATGAATCATTGCCCGGTGTACCAGAGCGTGGGCGGGCACGCCTACGGCTGGGTCTATCCCGGCCCGATGGGGTCGGTGCTGACGCCGGCCTACGTCGGGCTCGAGAACGCGCTCGATCTCCCCAACGCCGCCACGCTGTGCAACCAGTGCGGCGTGGTGTGCCCGGTGAAGATTCCACTGCCCGATCTCATGCGCAAGCTGCGCGAGCAGCAGTTCGAGCGCGGACTCAAGCCGTGGCCGGAGCGGATGGGTCTTGCGTTATGGGGCTGGGCGGCGAAGCGGCCCGCGATCTATGCGATGATGACGGCCCTCGGCGCGCGCGTCCTCGCGTGGATGGGGGGCGCCGGCAAACTGATACATCAACTGCCGTTGGGCGGCGGCTGGACCGCGGGACGCGACCTGCCGGCGCCGGAAGGCCGCACGTTTCGCGCGCTCTATTCTTCCCGCTCGCGCAGCGGTCCGAATGATGAATGATGAATGATGAATGATGAACGGAGCAGGTCATGAACAAGCCAGTGGATACTAAGAACGTCGCGACCGTGGATTTGTGGGTCTCGGGCATGCGCCAGCGCGCTACCACCACCCGGTTCGGCAACGTGACCAACCCGGCGACCGGGAGCGTGACCCGTCGCGTGCCGTTCTGCAACGCGGCGGACGTGGACGGCGCGGTGAAAGCGGCGGCCGCGGCGTATCCGGCCTGGCGCGACACGCCGCCGCTGCGGCGCGCGCGCGTAATGCAGAAATTCCTCCATCTGCTGCAGGCGCACCAGAAAGAGCTCGCGCAACTCGTTACCGGGGAGCACGGCAAGACGCTGCCGGACGCAATGGGCTCGGTGCAGCGCGGGATCGAAGTGGTCGAGTTCGCCTGCGGCATTCCGCACCTGCTGAAAGGCGAGCATTCGGAAGACGTCGGCACCGGCGTGGATTGCCACACGGTGCGCCAGCCGGTGGGCGTGTGCGCCGGCATCACGCCGTTCAATTTCCCGGTGATGGTGCCGCTGTGGATGTTCCCGGTCGCGATCGCCTGCGGCAATACCTTCGTGCTGAAGCCCTCGGAGAAGGTGCCGTCGGCCTCGATGCGCATGGCGGAGCTCTTCAAGGAGGCGGGATTGCCCGACGGCGTGTTCAACGTCGTGCACGGCGACAAGGAGACGGTGGACGCGATCCTCAACCACCCCGGCATCCATGCGGTGTCCTTCGTCGGCTCCACCCCGATAGCCAAGTACATTTACGAGACCTGCGCGCGCAGTTCCAGTCCTCACGGCGGCAAGCGGGTGCAGGCGCTGGGCGGCGCGAAGAACCACGCAGTGGTGCTGCCGGATGCCGACCTCGAATTCGCTGCGGACGCGCTGATCGGCGCGGCCTATGGCTCGGCGGGCGAACGCTGCATGGCGATCTCGGCGGTGGTCGCGGTCGGCGCAGCGGCCGACCCGCTGGTGAAGTTACTCAAGAAGAAGGCGGAAGCGATCGTCATCGGTCCGGGCGACAAAGAGGGCGTGGACATGGGTCCGCTCGTGACCGCCCAGCATCGCGACAAGGTCTCGGGCTACGTGGACCTGGGCGTGAAGGAGGGCGCGAAGGTGGTCCTGGACGGCCGCGCCCACAAGGTTCCCGGTTACGAGCACGGATACTTCCTTGGCACCACGCTCTTCGATAACGTAAAGCCCGACATGAAGATCTACCAGGACGAGATCTTCGGGCCCGTGCTGGTCGTGCTGCGGGAGAAGTCGCTCGAAGACGCGATCGCGCTCGTTAACCGCAATCCCTACGCCAACGGCACGGCGATCTTCACCGAGTCCGGCGGTGCGGCGCGGCGCTTCGAGAACGAGATCCAGGTCGGCATGGTCGGCGTCAACGTCCCGATCCCGGTGCCGGTGGCGTTCTTCTCCTTCGGCGGCTGGAAGGGCTCGCTGTTCGGCGATCTCCACGTGCACGGCATGGAGGGCGTGAAGTTCTATACCCGCACCAAGGTCATCACCAGCCGCTGGCCGCACCAGGATACGCCGGCGCCGGGGCTCAACATGCCCACCCTGGGCTGATCAGGATTGAGGATCCAGGATTTAGGATTGAGAGAATATGTTCAAGTTCCCATGTTTTGCTCAATCCTCGATCCTCAATGCTCAATCCTCGTCATGAGATGAGCGCACGCGAAAACATACTTGCGCGCATCCGCGCGCGGCAGGGCAGGACTGCGGCGGCGGCCGCCGCCGAACGTGATGCCGTCCGATCGCATATCGCAGCGCACCCTTCGAACCCGCGCCCGCGCATGGATTGGGAGCCGGTCGCGCGCTTTCGCGAGCGCGCCCTCGGGCTCGCAAGCACGGTGGACGACGTTGCGACGCCGGAGGCCGTTCCCGCCGCCGTGGCCCGCTACCTGAACACGCATTCGCTGCCGCTCGCGGCAGTGTGCTGGCCGGAATTTGGCGGCCTGGACTGGCGCGGCGCCGGCATGGCCGTCGAATCGCGCGCGGCGCGCGATGCCGACCCCGCCGGCATTACCGGCGCCTTCTGCGCGATTGCCGAGACCGGGACCCTGATGATGGTGACGGGGCCGGACACGCCGGCAACGTTGAGCCTGCTGCCCGAGACGCACGTTGCCGTGGTCCGCAAGCCGCGCATCGTGCCCGGCATGGAGGAAGCATGGCGTCTCCTGCGGGAAGAGTTGAGAGTGCCGCCGCGCGCCGTCACCTTCATCTCCGGCCCATCGCGCACCGCCGACATCGAGCAAACGGTGACGCTGGGCGCGCACGGGCCGTACCGCGTCCACATCGTAATTGTGGGCTGATCAGGACCCAAGCATCCCCAGACGTAGCACGCTCAGAACGCCTCGTCCCAGGAGATCGAGAGCCGCATCGCGGAGTTGATAATTCCCACCATGCTGTAGGTCTGGGGAAAGTTCCCCCACAGCTCGTGCGTCGCCGGGTCAATATGCTCCGCCAGCAGGCCATGGCGATTTCGGCAGGCAAGCAGGTTCTCGAACAGCGCCCTTGCTTCCTCGCGCCGCCCGAGCCCGGTGAGCGCATCAATGTACCAGTAGGTGCACGCCAGAAACGCATTCTGCGGCACCCCGAAATCGTCCGCCTCCGTGTAGCGAAACACGAAATCGCCGCGGCGAAGCTCGCGCTCGATCGCGGCAACGGTGGCGGCATACCGCGGGTCATCCGCGCGGACGAAACCCAGTTCAGCGAGGAGCAGCAGGCTGGCGTCGAGACCGTCGCCGTCAAGCGTCGCGACAAAGCTCTTGCGCGACGGGCTCCACGCGCGCTCGCAGACCGCGCGATGCATGTTATCGGCACGCGCGCGCCAGCGCGTGGAGCGTGCCGCAAGTCCGAGGTGCGAGGCAATCTTTGCCAGCCGGTCACAGGCCACCCAGCACATTACGCAGGAATAGGTATGAACCCGTGCGATGCCGCGCAATTCCCACAACCCGGCGTCGGGTTGCGACCAAACCTCCGTTGCGCGTTCGCCGAGGGCTTCCAGCTGCGCGAAGAGCGCCTCGTTCCCGGACCACAACAGCCGCCGGTCGAAAAAGACGTGCGTCGCGGCGAGCACCGCCGAGCCGTATACGTCGTGCTGCACCTGCCGGCAGGCCTGGTTGCCTGCGCGCACCGGCCCCATGCCGCGGTAACCGGGGAGCGAGGTGACAATTCGCTCGTCCAGATCGGGCAGCCCGCTGATTCGGTACACCGGCTGCAACCGCGCGTCGGGAGCGCTCGCAGCCACGTTAATGATATAGCCGAGATAGCGCTCCATGGTCCGCGTCGCGTCGAGCCGGTTGAGCGCGCTCACGGTGTAGTACGCGTCGCGCAGCCAGCAGTAGCGGTAATCCCAGTTGCGCCCGCTGTCCGCGGCTTCCGGCACCGAGGTCGTCACCGCCGCAACGATCGCCCCGGTGTCATCGGTCACCGAAAGTTTGAGCGTGATGGCGGCGCGAATGACGGCATCCTGCCACTCGAACGGAATGGACAGGTCGCGCACCCACTCGCGCCAGTAGTCAGCGGTCTCCTCGAGAAAGCCCCGTGCGACCTCCGCGACCGCACCCTGGAGCGTCTCGTCCGGGCCGAGGACAAATGAGACTGTTCCCTGCAGCACGAACGGCACCTCCTCGACAACCGCCGTAATCGAGCAGTCGGTGGTCGCGCGCAGCACGAAATCACTGCAGAGATAGCGCACGTGGTTGCTGCCAAAGGTAAGCGTGGCCCGGCTCGCGCCGTAGTCGCGCCCCGGCCGCAGCCGGATCGTGACGCGCGGGCTGCCGGCGAGGCGCCGTACCTGCCGCACCAGCATCGTGGGACAGAACAATCTGCCGAACCGCTGGAAGCGCGGAGCGGCATCGGTGATCTCGATCACGCCTCCATCCGCGTTGTACAGACGCGTCACCACCACCGCTGTGTTGGGAAGGTATTCCTGCTCGCTGCGCGAACAGCCCGCGAGTTCCACCGAGAAGTAACCGTAGTCGCCGTCACCACGCGTCTCCCGCAGCAGCGAACAGAACACGGGATCGCCATCCAGCCGCGGCATGCATGCCCAGACGAACTTGCCGGTAGCGTCCACAAGTGCGGCGACGCTGCTGTTGCCGACGACGGCGAGATCAAGCGGCTGCGTCACCCCGGTACCCCGCCCGCGCGCAATGCCTCCGCGCACTGCGCAAGCCAGCTCCGCACCGCGGAAGCGTCCGCAAGCAGCCAGCGCGCAACGGTTTCGCCCGCACCCACCTTGATCGCGTGCCCGCCCAGACGATTGACCACGTTGAACCCGTATTCGTCGGTGAAATCGTCACCCACAAACACCGCGGTACGCCCGAAAAACGGGACCTCGCGCAGGAATTCCTCGATCGCGATGCCCTTGTCGCGCCCGCCCGGTTTGATCTCGATCACCATCTTTCCGCGTTGCAGTTCGAATCCATCGCCGAGTTCCGCCGCAACCGTCGCGGCGATATCGTTCGCGGCCTGCGCAAGGTGTGGCGCCTGCCGGAAGTGAAGCGCGAGGCTCAGGCCCTTGTCCTCGAAGATCAGCCCCGCGTATTGTGCCGCAAAGGCGGCAAGCCGCGCAGACTCGCGGCGCAGCGGCATTTCCGGCAATGCATGGGTGTGCATCCTGCCCAATGCGTCGCGACGCTCGATGCCGTGCTGACCGGCGGCAGGGAATCGCAAAGGAGAAAATATCGCATCAATGTCCGCCACCGCGCGACCGCTGATCAGCGCGAGCGCTCCGCCCGTCGCCGCGCGCAATCCCGCGAGCAGTTGCACGACTGCCGGATCGGCGGGCACCGTATCCGGCCGATCCGTGTGCTCGAACAACGTGCCATCAATATCGAGGAAAAACGCCCACGATTCCGGCGCCTGCGGGCGGGGCAGATTGACGGGCATCGTTTATCGGCTCACCGCTTGCGGCCGGGCAGACCGCGCGTGCGAGAGCACGCGGCTACGGTGCCGCATGCGCGCGGCGTCGATCAACATCCGCCCAGCCCAGCGGTACACGTTAAACTCCTGTATCAGATTCCTCATGCTGCGCATGCGGGCGCGTTGCTCCTCGGGGGGCATCGTGAGAGCAAGTTGAATTGCGGCCGCGCTCTGTTCGATGTCGTAGGGATTGACGATCAATGCCTCCGACAGCTCGCGCGCAGCGCCGGTGAACTGCGACAGGACCAGAACGCCGCGCTCGTCCTCACGTGCCGCGACGAACTCCTTCGCCACGAGATTCATGCCGTCGTGCAGGCTCGAGACGTAGCACACGTCGGCGGCGCGATAGTAGGTGTACACCTGCCGCGCATCGTGATGTTCGACCTTGAGAATAACAGGCTGATAGCCTTCGCGTCCGAAGCGTCCATTGATCTGGTCGGCGAGCGCCCGCACCTTTGCCTCGAAGCCCTGATATTCATCAATCGAAGATCGTGACGGCGCGGCGATCTGCACGAATGAAAACTTGCCGATCCAGCGGGGCTCGAGTTCGAGCAATCGCTCGATTGCCATGAAGCGCTCAAGAATGCCCTTCGTGTAATCGAGCCGGTCGATTCCCAGGCCCAGGCGCAGGTCGGCGCTCACGCCCAGGCGAGCGCGGATCTGGCTGCCGCATTCCGTCACCGTCGGCTGCCCGGCCAGCGCCGCCGGCGGGTACTCGATCGAGATCGGATAGCGCCGCACTTCCGTCTGCTCGCCGCCATGGATGATCGTCGAGGATTCGCGATCGACCCGCGCTTCGAGGAAGCGGTCCACCGTGTCGAAAAAGTTGTGGCAGTGGAACTGCGTATGGAAGCCCAGGATGCTGGAGCCGAGCAGGCCTTCGAGCACCGCTTCGCGCCAGGGCAGGATGCCAAACGCTTCCGGATTCGGCCACGGGATGTGCCAGAAGGTGATGATTGTCGCGCGCGGCAGGCGCTGACGCACCAGGCGCGGCAGCAGAGCCAAGTGGTAGTCGTGTACCAATACGATCGGGTCCTCGGTGCGCGCCTCGTCGCATACCACATCGGCAAAGCGCCGGTTCACGGTGCAGTAGTGTTCCCAGTCCGGCGCGCGAAACGTGGGGCGCACATGCGCGATGTGACAGAGCGGCCACAGTCCTTCGTTCGCGAAGCCGTAGTAGTAGCCCTGCTCCTCTTTCTTGGTGAGCCATACACGCCTTATTCGGTAGGCCGGGTGCTCCGGCGGCACCATTACGTGATCGTTCACATCCACCGCCTCACGGTCCGCGGAGCCGCTGCCGTGCGCGATCCAGGTGCCCGAGCACGCCCGCATCACCGGTTCGAGCGCGGTAACCAGGCCACTCGCCGGTTGCTGGATTTCGATCACGTTGCCGTGCCGCACGTGGATGTAGGGCTCGCGGTTAGAGACGATCAGCACTTCATCGCCTTTCAGATCCTCACGCAGGACGCGGCGCAATGCGTCCGGTCCCCATCCGACCTGGCTTTCATCGCGGCTCCGCCGCTCGGCCGCGAGGTCGCGCACCAGAGCTTGCAGATCCCTCGCAATAGGGCGCAGTTCCGGCACGCGCGTGCCATCGAGCGCATGTGCATCGCGTTCTCCCGAAATCAGCGCCTTGACTCCTGCGATCAGGCCGCGCCAGCTTAACTCGGCGATGACCACCGTGAGCAACGCGACCACCGCCGCGATCGCCGCGAACAGGTAGAAGATGTACTTCTTCGTGTCGGCGCTGCGCCGTTCGATGAAACTCATGTCGTGGACGATCAGCAACTCCCCAAGTTGCCGGCCCTCGAGCACGATCGGGTTCGATGATACGTGAAGCGCCCCGTGCGCGTCCCGGAGCACGCGTCCGGTTTCCTCGGGGGGGGCGTGGTGTGGGCGGCAGGTGCTGTCCCGGGGAAGCGTCGGCGTCTTGTATACGAGCGCCCCGGCTGCGTCGCAGAATCCGAGCGCGAACAGCCGTTCGTCCTGCAGGATGCGGTTGAAAAGCGCCTGCACGCGCTCCAGCCGGACCTTGTCCCGCGTCCTTTCGGTCAGCAATTCCACGAACGGTTCCTGCACTGCAGTGGCAATCAACTTGGTGCGGATATCCAGATCACGCACGAACCACTTCAGGGTAAGATTGTCCACGAGCGGTACCACCGCATAGGCGATGGCCGCGAGGGCCACGGCAAGGGGAATGATGAAGCGCAGCGAGAACCGCATGGCAACAGGCTACGGATTGGGTCCCATGGGCGTCAAGAGGGACAGGCGGGCGCTGCATCTGCCCTGTGATGGCGCAAAAGTATCCTCTGGCGCATGTTGCGTTGGGCGAGGCGACAGTATGATGATACAGGTTCCGATCCGGGTTAGTGGCACGCGGTGAATTTCCTCTCCGGCCCGTCGCGCACGGGCTTTGCCGCGTGCACATTGTACTGGCCCCATGAGGAGTGGCGCCGCAGCGCGGCGTTGCCGGAGTGTGGCCCGTCATGACACAACTGAGCTTCCTGCCCGAGTTCCCTCCGGTCGCCAGCCCGCTTGCGCTGTTCGGGCTGCTGTTGATCGCGGGCATGGTCGGCGGGGAGCTCGTCAACCGGGTGCTGCGCGTGCCGCGCATCGTGGGCTACGTCCTGACCGGAATGTTTCTCGGCGCGAGCGGCCTCGGCCTGCTCGACGCGCAACAGATCAAGGAAGCGTGGATCTTCGTCGACATCGCGCTCGGCATGGTGCTGTTCGAGCTGGGACGGCGCCTCGATTTCACCTGGTTAAGGCGCGACCCGTGGCTGGCCGCCACCGGCGTTCTCGAAAGCGGGCTCTCGTTCGCGCTTGTGTTCGGGGCGCTGACCTATTTCGACGTGCCGCCGATATACGCTGTCGTCGCCGCGTCGATCGCCATTGCGACCTCGCCGGTAGTCGTGATGGTGGTCGCGCAGGAGCTCAAGGCCGAGGGGCAAGTGACGGAGCGTGCGCTGAATCTGGTCGCGATCAACAGCGTGATCGCGTTCGTGGCCGCCACCATGCTGCTGGCGTGGCTCCACCACGAGTACCAGGCGGGCTGGCAGACCATCGTCCTGCACCCGGTATACCTGCTGACGGGGTCTCTGGGGCTCGGCTTTCTCGCCACCGGGATGCTGCTGCTGCTCTCGCGCTGGCTGGGCAAGACCGGGCGCGGGCATTTCGTCGTGACGTTGGCGCTGGTCCTGGTGACGGTAGGGCTCGCGCGCACGCTGGAGCTGTCGGTCGTGCTGGTCCTGCTCGCCTTCGGCGTGATGTCGAAGAACCTGGACGAGCGTCACGACCTGATGCCGTTCGAAATCGGGCGCGTCGGCGAGATCTTCGTGGTGGTGCTGTTCGTCGTGAGCGGCGCGAGCCTGCATCTCGACGGGCTGATCGAGGGCGGCACGCTGGCGCTGGTCCTGATCCTGGCGCGGTTCGCCGGCAAGTCGGCCGGCGTGCTTGCGCTGACTTACTTCAGCGGGGTGCGGCGCGGCACCGCCGGGTTGCTGTGCCTGGCGCTGACGCCGATGTCGGGGATGGCCATATCCATAGTGCAGAACACGACTCAACTCTATCCGGAGTTCGGCGCGAAACTGGCGGCGATCGTGCTGTCGGCAGTGCTGATCCTGGAACTCATCGGCCCGGTTGCCGTGCAGTTCGCGCTGAAACGCGCCGGCGAGGCAAAGGACGAAGCGGTATGAGCGGCGAAGAAATGATCTTCAAGCCGTCACCGGGCCTGTCGGTCGGCGTCGAGCTCGAGCTGCAGATCCTCAACTCGCGCGATTTCGATCTCGCGCGCGACGCGGCGGACTTGCTGGGTCTGCTGGAGAAGACCGCGCATCCCGGGGCCGTGAAGCCCGAGATCACCGAGAGCATGGTCGAGCTCAACTCGTCGATTCACGGCAATCACGAAACATTGCTCACGGAGCTGAAGGCAATCCGCGACGCGATCACGCAGGCCGCCCGCCGCCTGAACGTCCGCATCGCAGGCGGCGGCTCCCACGCTTTCCACCAGTGGGCCGACCGGCGCATCTACCCGACCGAGCGCTTCAACCACCTGCTGTCCCTCTACGGTTACCTGGCGAAGCAGTTCACGATCTTCGGGCAGCACGTGCACCTCGGCTGTCCCGACGGCGACGCGGCGGTCTACCTCACGCACATCCTGTCGCGCTACGTGCCGCATTTCATCGCGCTTTCCGCTTCCTCGCCGTTTCAGCAGGGCGAGGATACCGCTTACCAATCGTCGCGGCTCAACACCGTGAGCGCGTTCCCTCTGTCCGGCCAGATACCCTTTGTCCAATCCTGGGCCGAGTTCCTCGAATACTTCGAGAAGATGCGCGGCTTCGGCATCGTCGAAGGCATGAAGGATTTCTACTGGGACATCCGCCCCAAGCCCGAGTTCGGCACCGTCGAGATCCGCGTCTTCGACACGCCGCTCACGGTGGAGCGCGCCGCGCTCATCGCGGCTTACGCCCAATCGCTCGCACGCCACATCTTGGTCGACCGGCCGTTTGCGCCATCGCGCGACGTCTACCTGCTCTACAACCACAACCGGTTTCAGGCTTGCCGTTACGGACTTGAAGGCACGATCGTGGACGCGTATACCCAGCGGCAGGCGGGCCTGAAGGAGGACATTCTCAGGACGTTAGCCGTGATCGCGCCGCATGCGGCAAGCCTGGGCAACGGCGAGGCGCTTGCACGCCTGCGCGCTGAAGTCGTGGGCGGGCGCACGGACGCCAACTGGCTGCGTGGCGTATACCGGGAACGCGGCTCGCTGAACGATGTCGCGCGCATGCAGGGCGACCTGTGGATGGGGCTGCGCACCCATGTCGATGGCAAGGTGCCCCAAACGTGAATCAAAGACCCCTCAAGATAGGGCTCTCACCGCGATTCCTGCACCCTGCGCTTCAGGAGCTGGGGTTTCGCGGCAAGACACTCCAGTACCTGGAACAGTCTGTCGCACACTGGCTGATGAGCACGGACGCCCTCGTGTTCATGGTCCCCTCAATCGCGGGCGGCGGTCTGCTGCGCCGTGGCAATATCCGGGTTGCGGATTACGCGGCGGAACTCGATGGCCTGGTCTTGCAGGGTGGGGCGGATGTCAGCCCGCTCACCTACGGGGAGACTCCCCTGCAGCCGGAATGGGCGGGGGACCGCGTCCGCGACATGTATGAAATCGATCTACTGCAGGAGTTTGCAGCCTGCGGCAAGCCCGTGCTCGGCATCTGCCGCGGCCTGCAGCTCATCAACGTGGCATACGGCGGCACCCTGTACCAGGACCTCGCTCTGCATCGGCCGCAAGGCGGCGATCACCACAACCCGGATGCGTACGACCAGCACTTTCACGAGATTGCGCTGGTGGCTGGCGGAGGGCTCGCGCGGCATTATCCGAACCGCGATCGCGCCCGGGTGAACAGCATCCACCATCAGGGCATCAAGAGCCTTGGCAAGGATCTGACTGCTGAGGCCGTTTCCATGCCGGATGAGGTGGTAGAGGCAATCCGCTGGAAGGGACCGAGCTACGTAGTCGGAGTGCAATGGCATCCAGAGTTCCATGACCCGAAAGATCCGGGATTGCTGAATGGCGATCCGATACTGGAAGAATTCCTGGATGCGGCACGCGGCGCGCGTGACGGTGCGCAAGAGGGGAAAACGCTTCCATCCCTGGCCGGAACTTGATCCATCCTGGCCCCGGCTACGTCAGTTTTCCGTAAGAATCGAATACAGGGTTGCTGCGGTTTAGGCCGTGGCAGCCGCTTGCTTTCGCGGTTTTCGAGGTATAGGATTGCCGCGGGGCAATAGGGCGTACCGCATTCTAGAATCCACCGGAAATGACGATCGTCCAGGGTGCTTTGCTGGCGCTATCCGGCTAAGATTACTTCCCCCGTGTTTCCACAAAGGATGGAGGACTCAATGCTTAAGAAATTTCTGAAGAAAGCGCCGCAGCCGGCAGAAAAAGAAATCGCATCCCGCCGCAAATTCCTGACGGGCGCGGCGGCGGCGACGACCGGCGCGGCGATCGCCGGCTTCCCGATGATTTCGGTGGCCCAGTCGCCTATAGTGATCAAGATGCAAGGGGCCTGGGGCGCGAAGGACATCTTCAACGAGTTTGCCCAGGAGTACGTGACGCGCGTCAACGAAATGGCGGGCGGCAGGCTGCGTATCGACTACCTGGTCGCGGGCGCGGTGGTGAAGCCGTTCGAGGTGATGGACGCGACCAGCAAGGGCGTGCTCGACGCCAACCACAGCGTGCCGGTGTACTGGTACGGCAAGTCGAAGGCCGCGTCGCTGTTCGGCTCCGGCCCGATCAACGGCATGGACGCGCACCAGACGATGGCCTGGATCTACCGCGGCGGCGGGCTTGAGCTCTATAACGAGTTGCTCGCCAAGCTCAACCTCGACGTGGTCGGGTTCTTCGCGTTGCCGATGCCGACCCAGCCGCTCGGCTGGTTCAGGAAGCCGATCAAGGACGCGTCCGGGCTGAAAGGCCTCAAGTACCGCACGGTGGGCCTCGCGGCCGACCTGTTCCAGGAGATGGGAGCGAAGGTGACCCAGCTGCCCGGAGGCGAAATCATGCCGGCGCTGGAGCGCGGCGTGATCGACGCCTTCGAGTTCAACAACCCGACCTCGGACATGCGCTTCGGCGCGCAGGACGCGATCAAGAACTACATGATGGGCAGCTTCCACCAGGCGATGGAGTTCTTCGAAATCGTCTTCAACAAGAAGAAGTGGAACGCACTGCCGAAGGACTTGCAGGCGATCCTGCGGTATGGCGCCGAGGCGGCCAATTCGGCGAACTACTGGACGGCGATAGACAATTACTCGAAGGACCTGCAGATCCTGAAGGACAAGCACAAAGTAAACGTGATCCGCACGCCGCGGTCCATTTTCCAGGAGCAGCTCAAGGCTTGGGACGTGATCACGCCCAAGCTGTCGAAAGAAGACCCGTTCTTCGCCAAGGTGGTGGAATCGCAGAAGGCGTTCGCCAAGCGCGCCGCCTACTACGTGTGGTTGAACGAGGCGGAATACAAGATGGGCTACGAGCACGTGTTCAAGACCAAGTTCTGAGGCCGGGACGGATCGGATTTCAGCCCAAGCTCTGGCGGAACTGGGGCGGTACCTGGCGGTGCCGCCCCGTTTTTCTGCCCATCGGGTTTGATCGTCGATTTTCATGATGAACCGCTTCATCTACGCCGTCGACCTGCTGAGCAGGACCGTCGGGCATGCCTTCGCCTGGTGCCTGATGATCCTCACCTTCGGCACCTCGTACGAAGTCTTCGTGCGCTACGTCCTGAACGAGCCCACCAGCTGGGCGTTCGACTTCAGCTACCTGATGTACGGCGCCATGTTCTACATGGCCGGCGCCTACACGCTGTCGCGCGGCGGCCACGTGCGCGCCGACATGTTCTACCGCCTGTGGCGGCCGCGCACCCAGGCGACGGTCGAGCTGGTGCTCTATGTCTTATTCTTCTTTCCCGGCGTGCTGGCGCTGGTGATCGCCGGCTGGGCTTACGGCTACGATTCAATGAGGATTTTCGAGTCGAGCGTCAACAGCCCCGCAGGCGTGCCGATCTGGCCGCTCAAGATGCTGATCCCGTTCGGCGCCGGTCTGCTTGCGCTGCAGGGGTTCGCCGACGTGCTGCGCTGCATTATTTGCATGCAGAATAACGAGTGGCCCGCCCGCCTGCACGACGTCGAGGAGCTCGAGAAGCAGATCCTCGAGGAGTACGCCAGGAAGTCCGGGCAGCAAACCGCCCAGGGAGCGACGCGATAGTGGATCCGGCCATCGTCGCCCTGGTGATGCTCGGGATCCTGGTCGCCACGATCATGATCGGGTTCCCGGTCGCCTTCACGCTGATGGCGCTGGGCGTGATGTTCGGCTATTGGGCCTATTTCCAGCCGGACCAGGCGTTTTTCGACAACCGCGTGTTCTACCTGCTCACGCAGAACACCTTCACCACCATGAACAACGACGTGCTGGTGGCGATCCCGCTGTTCCTGCTGATGGGCTACATGGTCGAACGCTCCAACCTCCTCGACAAGCTGTTCTTCAGCGTGCAGCTCGCGCTCAAGCGGGTCCCGGCTTCGCTCGCGGTGGCGACGCTTGTGACCTGCGCGCTGTTCGCTACCGCCACCGGCATCGTCGGCGCGGTGGTGACACTGATGGGCCTGCTGGCGTTCCCGGCGATGCTCAAGGCCGGCTACGACGTGCGGCTCGCCTCGGGCGTGATCTGCGCCGGAGGCTGCCTCGGCATCCTGATACCGCCCTCGATCATGCTGATCGTCTACGCCGCGATGGCCGGCATGTCGGTGGTCCAGCTCTACGCCGCCGCGATCATCCCCGGCTTCTTGCTCGCCGGGATGTATTGCGTGTACGTCATGGTCCTGGCGATGTTCAAGCCTCACCTTGCTCCGCCCTTGCCCAGAGAGCAGGGCAACGTGCCCGTTGCCCAGGTGATCAAGATGCTGTTCACTTCGTTCGTCCCGCTCGCGCTCCTGATCCTGGCCGTGCTGGGCACGATCATGTTCGGCCTGGCGACCCCGACCGAGGCCGCGGCGGTCGGCGCGCTCGGCTCGATGCTGCTGGCGGTCGCCTACCGCTCGTTCACCTGGGGCCGGCTCAAGGAATCGGTCTACCTGACAGCGCGCACTTCGGCGATGGTCTGTTTCCTCTTCGTCGGCTCGGCGACTTTCGCCGGCGTGTTTGGCTACCTCGGCGGCCAGGGCATCATCGAGAAGTTCGTTCTCAGCCTCAACATGAACCCGATCACGTTCCTGCTGGTGGCTCAGCTCATCATCTTCCTGCTCGGCTGGCCGCTGGAGTGGACCGAGATCATCATCATCTTCGTGCCGATCTTCCTGCCGATGCTGCCGCACTTCGGCATCGATCCGCTGATGTTCGGCCTGCTGGTGGCGCTGAACCTGCAGACCGCGTTCCTGTCGCCGCCGATGGCGATGGCCGCTTACTATCTCAAGGGGGTTGCGCCCAAGCACGTGCTGCTGACGCAGATCTTCGGCGGCTGCATGCCGTTCCTGTACATCGTGCTGCTGTCGATGCTCATGGTGTATATCTGGCCCCAGATCGTGCTCTGGCTGCCGAAGGCGATCTACGGCAACTGAGCCTATGGACGCCTCGCAGCTATACTGGCTTTCGGCGACGGACGCCGCGCGCGCATTGCGCGACGGCGCGATCAGCTCGGAGCAGCTGGTCGAGGCCTGCCTGGCGCGAATTCGGGAGATCGAGCCGCGGGTGCAGGCGTGGCAGCACCTGGATCCGGCGCATGCGCTGGCGCAGGCGCGCGCGCTCGATGAGCGGCACCGCCACGGCGAGGCTCCAGGGCCCCTCCACGGCATCCCGATCGGGATCAAGGACATCATCGACACCGCCGACATGCCAACCGAGGACGGCACCGTGTTGCACGCGGGCCGCACGCCGGAGCGCGACGCGGCCGTGGTCGCCCTGTTGCGCGCTGCGGGCGCGGTGATCCTCGGCAAGACCGTGACCACCGAGTGCGCCACCTACACCCCGGGCAAGACGCGCAATCCTCACAATCCCGAGCACACCCCGGGCGGATCTTCCTCGGGCTCGGCTGCGGCTGTCGCCGCCGGCATGGTGCCGGTCGCGCTCGGCAGTCAGACCAATGGCTCGGTGATCCGTCCCGCCGCGTTCTGCGGGGTGTACGGTTTCAAGCCGACGCACGGCTTGGTCCCGCGCACCGGCATCCTGAAGCTCTCCCGCACGCTCGACCACGTCGGCGTATTTGCGCGCACGATCGAGGACATCGCGCTGGTCGCGGAACAACTGGTCGGCCGCGATGAGGGCGATCCCGACACGCAGCCACGCGCCCGCCCGCCGTACCGCGAGGTCGCCGCCCAGGAGCCGCCGTTGCCGCCGCTGCTTGCCTTCGTCAAGGGGCCGGTATGGGAGCGGGCCGAGGAGGAAACAAAGCAGGCGTTCGCCGAGCTGGTGGCCGAGCTGGGCGACCGCGTCGTGGAAGTAGCGCTGCCCGAGACGGCGCAGCGCGCACTCGACTGGCACCGCACGATCATGGAAGCCGAAATGGGGGCGAATCTCGACCTGGAGTGGGAAAAGGGGCGGGACCGTCTGTCCGAATCCCTGCGCAGCCAGCTTGCCCGCGGACGCGAAGTGCGGGCGCTCGATTATCAGAAGGCGCTGGCGCGCGTTCCGCTCCTCAACGAGGGGTTCGCGGAGCTGTTCGCCAATTACGATGCGATCCTGACGCCTGCGGCCGCGGGTACTGCCCCCAAAGGCCTGGGCGCGACCGGCGACCCGGCATTCTGCACCCTGTGGACGCTGTGCGGCATGCCGGCCGTCAGCCTGCCATTGATGCAGGGCGAAAATGGCCTGCCGCTCGGCGTGCAGCTCGTCGGGCCGCGCCATGGTGATGCGCGCCTGCTGCGCACCGCGAGCTGGCTCGTCGGGCAGGTGGAAGGCAATCGGGAATCAACCGGAGGGACCGCGTAATGGGAATCAAGGTCGCGGCGGCGGCGGTGGCGGTGATCCTGATGTTCGGGTATCTCCTGGCCCCGGTGTACAAGTTGAAGGAGATCTCCCTCGGCATCGTGATCGCCATCGGCCTGGGGATGATGTTGGTTGATCTCTGGCAGTCGTTCAAGTCCAAGGACGACTGAGCTGCAGCAATCAGACGCCTCGCGGCGTAATTTTCTCGTCGGGGCGGCGACGGCCGCCGGCGGCGCGGTGATTGCGGGCTTCCCGATGGTCGCGGTTGCGCAATCCCCCGTCAGTTTCCGGTTCCAGGGGGCGTGGTCGCCCAAGGACATCTTCCACGAGTACGCGCTCGATTACGCCCGGAAGGTGAACGACATGAGCGGCGGGCGCATCCGCATCGAGGTGCTCGCGGCGGGCGCCGTGGTCAAGCCGCGCGACCTGCTCGAAGCGGTCGACAAGGGCGTGCTCGACGGCTGTCACGCCGTCCCCGCCTTCTGGGCCGGCAAGGACTCCGCGTTTTCGTTGTTCGGTTCCGGGCCCGCGCTCGGCATGGACGCCAACCTCATCCTGTCGTGGCTGGAATACGGCGGCGGTAAGTCGCTGTACGACGAGCTCTATGCCCGCGTTTTGCACTTGAACGTGACGGGTTTTCTCTACGGGCCGATGCCGGCACAACCGCTCGGCTGGTTCAGGAAGCCGCTGGTTTCGGCCGCGCAGTTTAAGGGCCTGCGCATGCACGCGCGCGGGATGCCGGCTCAGTTGTTCCGGCAAATGGGAGCGGCGATTCAGGATCTGCCCGACGACGAGATCGTCCCGGCCGCGCGCGGCGGCCGGCTCGATGCCGTGGCGTTCAACAATGCCACGTCGGACCGGCAGCTGGGTCTGCCGGAGGTGTTCCCCGTCTGCATGATGTCCAGCTACCATCAGCCGGCTCAGGTATTCGAGATCCTGTTCAACAAGAAGCGGTTCGACTCGCTTCCGGTCGAACTCAGGGCGATCGCGAGATACGCGGCACAGGCCGCCAGCGCCGACATGTCGTGGAAGGCCGCGCATCGCTACTCCACGGATTACGCGGAGTTGCGCAAAAAGCCGGGGATCCGGTTCCTGAAGACGCCGCCGGAGGTGCTGCGCGCCCAGATGCATGCATGGAATGCCGTGACGGCACGCGGCTCCCGGGACAGTCCCTTTTTCGAGCGGGTATTCATTTCGCAACAGGCGTGGACGCGGCGCGCCGCCGGCTGGGCCATCGACACGATCGTCGACCCGCGTATCGCCTACGACCACTGGCTCGCGCGGCCCGCCGCCGCCGGCGGCCCAGGCAAGTCCTAGCCGGTATCCCCCGCAATATTCCGGCATCGCGAGAGGACTGCATGAAGCCGAAAATTCTGGTGACGCGCGAAGTATTCGACGAAACGCTGGCTTACCTCGCGCAGCATTGCGACGTCGAGGCGAACCAGGAAGACCGCGTCTTCGATCCCGAGACACTGGCCGCGAAGCTGGCCGGCAAGGACGGCGTCGTGTGCACGCTCACCGACCGCGTGGACGCCAGGCTGCTCGAGCGCTGCGCCGGGCTCAAGGCGGTGGCGAACATCGCCGTCGGCTACAACAACATAGACCTGGCGGCGTGCACCGCGCGCGGCGTGATGGCAACCAATACGCCAGGCGTGCTCGATGATTCGACCGCGGACCTCGCGTGGGCGTTGATGCTGGCTGCCGGGCGGCGCCTTACGGAACTGGAGCGTCGCGTGCGCGGCGGCGAATGGACCGGCTGGAAGCTCAAGCAGTGGCTGGGCGTGGACGTGCATCACGCCACCCTCGGCATCTTCGGGCTGGGACGCATCGGCCAGGCGATCGCCCGGCGTGCCGCCGGCTTCGAGATGAAGGTGCTGTATCACAATCGGAACCGAGTAGCCGCCGCTCTTGAGCGGCAGCTTAACGCCACTTACGTGTCGAAGGAAGAACTCCTCAAGCAGTCCGACTTCGTCGTCCTGCAAGTACCCTATTCGCCCGAGACGCACCACATGATAGGCGCGGCGGAATTGAAGCAGATGAAGCGCACCGCGATCCTGATCAATTCGACGCGCGGCGGCGTGGTGGATGATGCCGCGCTCATCGCGGCGCTGCAGGAAGGCACCATTCGCGCTGCCGGGCTCGACGTGTTCGAAAACGAGCCCCGGCTCGACCCGCGGTTCCTCGGGCTCGACAACGTCGTGCTGGTGCCGCATGTCGGCAGTTCCACTGAGGCCACCCGCCGCGCCATGGCGATGACCGCCGCGCGCAATCTGGTTGCCGTTCTGGATGGCCGCAAGCCGCCCAATCTTCTCAACCCAGCAGCGTGGAAATCATAATCCCGGCACCCACTTGGAAGTCGAACCTAGAATCCGGCTTAACCGTGAAGGGAATATCGGGCGCGCGCCGCCGGTGCGGAACCGCATAACAATAGCGTGACTGGCCGTCACGCCGGCGATTGTTCGTGTCACAATTCAAGCTCCCGCCACACGCCACCACGGCCGCAGCAAACAACGAAGAATGGGGCGGGCTACCTCGGGTACAGCATGGTCCAGCCGACGATAAACGCGGAGCATTTATACGCCGAGCAGGTGCGCCAGCTCTACCGGCTGTCGCGCGTGGCGTACGTCGGCACGCTGATCAGTTCGAGCATCCTGGTATTTGCGTTGTGGGGCCTCGTGTCCAGCACCCCGCTCGGCGGATGGTTTTGCGCCATGTTCGCGGTGACAGCGGCGCGCTACCTTCTGTACCGCTCCTACCAGAGGTTGCAGCCGCCGGCCAGCGAGGCGCGCTCCTGGGCGCGGCGCTTCGTGATCGGCGCCGGTGCGGCGGGCCTGCTGTGGGGGATCGCCGGATCGCTCCTGTTTCCGGTGTCCTCGCTGCTCCACCAGTTCCTGTTGATCTTTCTCGTCGGCGGCATCGCGCTGGCGGCGATGGTGGTCCTCGCGCCCGTGCCGCAGGCCTGCTATGCGTTCGTGCTGCCCGCCCTGCTGCTGACGACCGCCAGCGTATTTTCCCAGGACACCTCGCTGCACGCGTACATGGGCCTACTGATGGTCGTCTTCATCGCGGTGATCATGGCTACCGTTCTGATCGTTTCCGGGATGATGCGTGATTCGCTGGGCATGAAATTCGAGAACAGCGCGCTGGTCGAGCAGTTGTCCCAGGCCAACCGCGAGCTTTCCGAAAATGTCGCCGCGCTGCGGCGTTCCCAGGAAGAACTGCGGCAGAACGAGCAGCGCTACCGCTACATGTTCGAAGCCAACCCGGTGCCGATGTGGATACGGGATGAGGAAACGCTGATGATACTGGCGGCGAACGACGCAGCTCTCGCCGCGTATCGCTACTCCAGGGCGGAGTTCCTGCGGCTGAAATCTTCCGATCTGCAACTGGCGGGGGAGGCGGATGGTTCAGCCAATACCGCGCGCAGCCGCGACTCCAGGCAGGGTTCCACCAGCCACTGGCGCCACCGGCGCCAGGACGGCAGCGTGATGGACGTCGAGACGATATCCCATCATTTCGATCTGGGCGGGCGTCCCGCCCGGCTGACACTCGTCAACGATGTCACCCACCGCATGCGCGCGGAACGGCACCGCAACGTGGAAACCGCGGTAATCATGCTGCTCGCCTACGGGCATAGTATCGAGGAGGTGATGCCGCGCGTCATCCAGTCCCTGTGCGATGGCCTGGGTTACGCCTACGGCGCGCGCTGGACCCTGGACGGCAAGCAGCAGGTCCTGCGGTGCGCCGAGAGCTGGAGCGTGCACGAACCGAAAGTGGAAGAGTTCCGCCGCATCAGCTCGCAACGGCTGGAATCCCCCGGCAAGCCCGGCGGCGTCAACCGCCAGGTATGGGCGACCAGCGCGCCGGTGTGGGTCGCGGACGTCGCGGATGACCTCACGCTGCAGCGCCGCGATGCCGCGTTGCAGGCCGGCCTGAATTCGGCTTTCGCGTTCCCGATCCTGGTGGGCGGGGAGTTTTACGGGCTGATGGAGTTCTTCGCGCGCGAGCCGCGGCATCGTGACGAGCAGGTGCTGGGGCTGGTGCAAACGGTGGGCATCCAGATCGGACAGTTCATCGCGCGCAAGCAGGCCGAGGTCAACCTGCAGTTTTTCGCCAGCCACGATCCCCTGACCGGGCTCTTCAACCGGGGCATGTTCAACGATCGCCTGCAACAGGCGATCGCCCAGGCGGCGCGCTTCGAGCGCAGCCTGGCGCTGCTGTTCATCGATCTCGACGGCTTCAAGCTGGTGAACGACACGCTCGGACACAACGCCGGCGACGCGTTGCTTGCCGAGTTGGCGGCGCGGCTGCGCGGCACGCTGCGCGAGGGCGACGTCATCGGGCGCCTGGGCGGCGACGAGTTCGTGGTGCTGATCGAGGAGTTTGCCGAGGTCGGTCAGGTTGCCGAGGTCGCCAAGAAGATGCTCGAGACCGTGTCGCGGCCGTTCGTGCTGCAGTCGCGGGAGTTCGAGGTGACAGCGAGCCTCGGCATCAGCATCTATCCTGACGATGGCAAGGACGCGCAGATGCTGCTCAAGAACGCCGACATGGCCATGTACCTGGTAAAGCAGCAAGGCAAGAACAACTTCCGCTTCTATTCGTCGCAGATAAACGTGCCCCTCGTCGAGCGGCTGTCGCTGGAGACCAGCCTGCGGCGGGCGCTCGAGCGCGGCGAGTTGCAGCTGGCGTACCAGCCCAGGGTCGGCGTGCGCGACGGTCAGGTGAGCGGCGTCGAGGCGCTGGTGCGCTGGCAGCATCCAACGCAGGGCACGATCAACCCCGGCGAGTTCGTGCCGCTGGCGGAAGACGCGGGCCTGATGCTGACCATCGGTGAATGGGTGCTGCATTCGGCATGCCGTCAGCTTCGCGACTGGCGCGATCAGGGCCTGCCGCTGCTGCGGATGGCGGTCAATGTTTCGCCGCGGCAGTTCGCGCAGGACAGCCTGATCCAGGTCGTGCGCGAGGCACTGCATAACACGGGGATCGACCCCGCCCGGCTCGAGCTCGAGATCCGGGAGGAAATGGTGCTGCGCAATACGGAGCGTGCGGTGCGTGTGCTCAACCAGTTCAAGGAACTGGGCGTGCGGCTGGTGATAGACGACTTCGGCACCGGTTACTCGTCGCTGAACGTACTCAGGCGGTTGCCGGTCGACAGCGTCAAGATCGACCGCTCGCTGATCCTCGAGCTGCCGCGCGGCGCCGACGCCGCGGCGCTCACGCGCGGTGTGGTAGCGATGGCGCACAGCCTGGGCATCGCCGTCACCGCGGAAGGGGTGGAGACGCGCGAGCAGTGGGAGTTCCTGAACCAGCTTGCCTGCGAGGAGATGCAGGGCAACTACTTCAGCGCCCCGGTTGCGCCTGAAATCGTCGCCAGCATCGTACGCCAGCCGGTGGCCGGCGGCCAGCGCGCCGCGGTGCAGGCACTGCGCCCGCGGCGCAGCGAAAGCGGCGCCGATCCCGACTAGCAGCCGGCAAGCGGCTGCTCCCGCCTGATTCCGCTCGCAACGGCGCCTGCAACCCTGCTTTATCGCCGCTCCGGATTTGCGCTACACTGGCCCGGTAACGTCCCGGCTTGCAACAGCTGGCCAGAGGAGGGCGCCATGAAGACGGTGAGGCAACTACTGCAGATGAAGGGCGGCCAGATCTACGAAATCGCCCCCGACGCGCGGGTGTTCGACGCGCTCACGCTGATGGCGGAACGGGAGGTAGGGGCGCTGGTGGTGACGGACGGCGGCAGACTCGCGGGCATCATTTCGGAGCGCGATTACGCGCGCAAGGTGATCCTGCACGGCAAGTCTTCCCACGAAATGCAGGTGCGCGACATCATGACCGCGAAAGTCATCGCCGTGCACCCCGGGCAGACCGTTGAGGAATGCATGGCGCTGATGACGGGGAAGCGCATCCGCCATCTACCCGTGATCGAAGGGGACCGCCTGATCGGCGTGGTGTCGATCGGCGACCTGGTGAAGGAAGTGATCGCGGAACAGGAGCAGACCATCAAGCAGCTCGAGTCGTATATTCATAGTTGAAACGCGTGAGGCGTAAGGGGTTAGGCGTTAGGCGGACAACGACCGGTTCTCGCCTTACACCGCACGCCTGACGCCTCACGCCCTTCTTAATTCATGAACTTCGGCGCAGTCATCATCGGCGACGAGATTCTCTCCGGCAAGCGCAAGGACGGGCATCTCGCCAGGACCATCGAAACCCTCGGCGCACGCGGGCTGCAGCTCTCGTGGGCCCACTACCTGGGGGACGATCCCGATCTCATCACCGCCACGTTCAGGCGCACGTTCGCTGGCGACGACGTGGTGTTCAGCTTCGGTGGCATCGGCGCCACCCCGGACGATCACACGCGGGCGGCGGCGGCGCGGGCGGGCGGGGTGTCCCTGAAGCTGCATCCCGACGCGGAGGCCGAGATCCGGGCGCGCTTCGTGAACGACCCCAAGGGAGTCACGCCGCAACGGCTCATGATGGGGGAATTCCCGGAAGGCGCCGCGATCATTCCCAATCCCTACAACCGCATCCCAGGTTTCAGCTACCAGCGCCATTATTTCCTTCCCGGGTTTCCCGAGATGGCATGGCCGATGATGGTCTGGGTGCTCGACACGCACTACGCCCATCTCAACGCGCCGGGCAGTATCGCGGAATCCTCGATCATCGTGCGCGAGGCGGGCGAAAGCCAGCTGATCGACCTCATGAATGACTGCCAGAAGCGCTACTCCGGCGTAAAAGTCTTCAGCCTGCCAAAGGTGCAGCCGGAGCGGTATATCGAGCTGGGCGTGCGCGGCGTGCCGGGCGAGGTAGTGACCGCGATTGCGGCGCTCAAGCAGGGCGTGAGCCAGCTTGGTTTTCCGTGGACCGATCCGGCATGACTACGCACTCAATATTCACCACTGCTGCCGGCTGGTACGCAAAAAAAACCCTTGGCCGTGGCCAAGGGTTCTTCATTGAAGCTGGCTGCTGATTAGGCGGCCCGCTTTGCCTTCTTCGCGCCGTCTACCGTCTGCTTGGCGACAGCTTCGAAGTTCGACTGGGAGGCTTCCGTGAACTGCTTGGCAACCTTCGACAGGTTGTCGTAAGCGGAATTGACCGCGGCGATGCCGGACTTGAAGGCGGCAATGCCGACTTCGGAGCCCGCCGGGGCGGTCTTTACCATCTTGTCGAGACCGGTCACGACCTGCTTGTTGAACTCGGCGATCTGCACTTCGGCGAGCTTGCCGAACTCGGCTTGCGTCGCCGAGGTCACGTCGTAGAGGCTCTTCGCGTAAGCGGTGGCCTTGTTGATAGTCGGCTGGGCCAGGCTGTCCTTCAGTGCGGCCAGTTCCTGCAGGTCCTTCACCGCGGCAAGGGTCTTGGCGTTCTCGACGGTGTCGGTGAACGCGGTCTTGGCGGCCTTCAGTTGCAGTTCCATGATGCGCTCGGCACCTTGGATAGCCACGCTGGCGAACTTCATAGCAACTTCCAGATTGGTCTTGTTCAGGGCCATCAACTGCTCGGGGGCTTGATACATGGTAAACTCCTTGTTAAACAATGAACTAACTTGTTACTGCGCCGTTTTGCTGCAATGCACAATTACTATTATATGCGCTAAAACCGGGGAGTCAAGGGGTTTGCCTGAAATTCTTATTGCAGCGCAGTAATAACTCAATGTAAGTGGACACTTACCTCTCGCTCAATCTTCCATCCGAGCCTTCAGAGACATAAAAGTGTTTTTAATCAGTTATCTGGGCGGTCTGACCCGTAGCGTACAGGAGCAGCCATGACGACCATCTTCAGCAAGGTCATCCGGCGGGAGATTCCGGCGGACATCGTTTATGAGGACGAGCTGTGTCTGGCCTTTCGGGACATCAACCCGCAGGCGCCCACCCACGTGCTGCTGATCCCGAAAAAGGAAATGGACAGCCTGTCGAGCGCCGACGGCGCGGATCAAGCGTTGCTGGGCCACCTGATGCTGGCCGCTGCCAAGGTGGCCCGCCAGTTGGGCGTAGGCGATGCATTCCGCCTGGTCGTCAACAATGGCGCCGAAGCCGGACAGAGCGTGTTTCACCTGCACCTGCATATCCTCGCCGGGCGGAAGCTGCGCTGGCCGCCGGGGTAATACCAGGAATGCGAGCGGAGGGACGAGGGATGAGGGCCACGGCAGAGGGCAATAGGCAAAAGGGAAAAGTTGCGGGGTCTTACTTCATCCTTCACTCTTCCGCCTGCATTCTGGGCTGCGCGCTCGCGGGGAATGCCGCGTTGGCACAACCGTATCCCGCCCGGCCGATACGGCTGATGGCTGCGGGGGTCGGAGGCGGCAACGATTACATTGCCAGGCTCCTAGCCGACAAGCTCGGGGAGCAGATCGGGCAGCGAATCGTCGTGGAAAACCGTCCCGGGGCAGGCGGGATCGTCGCCACAACACAGGTGGCAAGAGCGGCGCCCGATGGTTACACCCTGCTGGTCGGCGTTGCCGGCCCGCTGGCGATGCTGCCGCATGTCGAGAAGGTCCAGTACAGCCCGTTCAAGGATTTCGCTGGCGTGAGCCTGCTCGCGTCCTCGTATCACGTGCTGGCGGTGCATCCCTCGCTGCCGGTGCGCTCGGTCAAGCAGCTCATCGCGCTCGCCAAGGCGCGCCCCGGCGAGCTTAACTATGCATCCGCCGGCATGTGGACGCCCACGCACCTGACGCCCGAGCTGTTCAAGTCGGCGGCTGGCGTCGGCATGGTGCCGGTTTTCTACAAAGGCGCCGCGCCCTCGGTCATCGCCGTTGTCTCGGGCGAGGCGCATATGGTCTTTGCCGGTGTGACGGTTGTCATGCCGCAGGTGCACGATAGACGGCTGGCGGCGCTGGCGGTGACCAGCCCGGCGCGCCTGTCCCTCGCCCGGGAGGTGCCGACGCTACTGGAATCAGGCCTTGCGGGAGTGGAGGCGCCTTCCTGGTACGCGCTGGTCGCGCCGGCGGGAACACCGGGCGAGGTGATCGCGCGGCTGCACGGCGAGATCGTCAAGCTGTCCGCCGCTCCGGACTACCGCGAGCAACTCGAGCGGCAGGCGTTCGAGCCGCGCACCAGCTTGCCGGAGCAGTTCGCGGCGTTTCTTCAGGCAGAATACGAAAAGTGGGGCAGGGTGATCCAGGCGACCGGATTGAAGCAGTGAAGAAAGTCCCGCATGTAGCCGGGACTAACAGTCGAGGAGGGGTTGATCATGAACCACGTGCAGTGCCGTAAGGCTTCGTTCGCAATCCTCGCCCTGGCGTTCGTTGCCAGCGGGGCGACCGCGCAGTCCTATCCCGTGAAACCGGTGCGGATCATCGTATCGACCTCGCCGGGAGGTGGAAACGATTTCGTGGCCCGGCTCGCGGGGCAGAAGCTTGGCGACCGGCTCGGCCAGCAGTTCATCGTGGAGAACCGCCCCGGCGCCGGCGGTACTATCGGTACCGCCCAGGCTGCGAAGGCGCCGCCGGACGGCTACACGCTGCACCTCGGCTTCGTGGGGCAGCTCGCCATGAGCCCGCACGTGGAGAAGGTCGCGTACGATCCGCTCCGGGACTTTATCGGCGTTTCCCTGCTCGCGTCCTCGTACCACGTGCTTGCGGTGCATCCCTCGCTGCCGGTGCGTTCGGTCAAGCAGCTTGTCGCGCTCGCCAAGGCGCGGCCGGGCGAGTTGAACTACGCCTCCGGCAACATCTGGACCCCCACGCATCTGGTGCCCGAGCTGTTCAAGTCAGTGACGGGCACCAACATCACCGCCATTCAGTACAAGGGATCCGCGCCGGCGGCCATCGGCGTGCTGTCGGGAGAGGCGCAGGTGATCATCGGCAGCATCACTGCGCTGCAGCCGCACCTGCTTTCGAAGCGCCTGGTCCCGCTTGCCGTAACCAGCCCCGCGCGCTCGCCGCTCGCTCCGGAGATACCTACCCTGGTGGAACTGGGCGTGCGCGGCGTGGAGGCGCCCTCGTGGTACGCAATCGTGGCGCCCTCGGGTGTCCCGGGCGAGGTGACCGGCAGATTGCATGCCGAGATCGTCAAGGTGAACGAGCTCCCCGACTATCGGGGGCTGCTGGAGAAGCAGGGACTGGTGCCGGTCACGAGCACGCCGGCCGAGTTCGCGAAGTTCCTTCAGGCCGAGTACGACAAGTGGGGCGGGGTGATCAAATCGCTCAAACTACAGTGACCAGTGACCAGTGACCAGTGACCGTTGGCCAGTGACGGGGAACCCTGACCGGCCA
>Ga0208320_1000028_pt1 | contig 24782 bp, 16 predicted proteins | sample EasRivMeERMZT299_FD_187531 | JGI IMG/M metagenome (GOLD analysis project Ga0208320, IMG submission 187531) | Soil microbial communities from meander-bound floodplain in the East River, Colorado, USA - East River MetaG ERMZT299 (SPAdes) (version 2) | ecosystem: Environmental > Terrestrial > Soil...
CACCGTCCACTCACCATTCACGATTCACGATTCACGATTCACGCTTTTCCAGCGGAGCGTATGGCATGCCACAGCTTCGCCGGCGTCAGCGGCATGTCGAGATGCTGGATGCCGAGAGGGCGCAGCGCGTCGAGCACCGCGTTGGTGAGCGACGGCATCGAGGCGGTGCAGCCCGACTCACCGACGCCCTTCACGCCGAGCGTGTTGTTGACGCTCGGCAGCGGTGCATCCTGCATGCGGATCTCCCGCACCAGGCCGGCACGCGGCATGCAGTAGTCCATGAAGCTGCCGCTCAGCAACTGCCCGGTGTTGCGGTCGTAGATCACCTGTTCGCTGAAGATCTGGCCCGCGCCCTGCGCCACCGCGCCATGGACCTGCCCTTCCACGATGGTGTGGTCGATGACGTTGCCGCAATCGTCCACGGCATTGTAGGCGACGATCCGTGTCACTCCGGTCTCCGGATCGATCTCCACTTCGGTGATGTGGCAGCCGTTGGGGAAGGTGGAGCCGAAGCTGCCCTCGCCCATGACGTTGATCGGCTTTTTCGCAGCCAGGTCGAACAGGCTGATCTTCTTTTTCTCGCCGCGCGCCTGGAACATGCCCTTGGCGTAGCCCACCTGCGACGGCTCGACCTCCAGCTGTTCCGCGGCGAGCGATTTACCCTGCTCGATCAGTTTCAGCGCAGCGAGCTTGCAGGCGCTGCCGGCGCCCACCGTGGAACGCGAGCCGCCGGTATGGTTGCCGAACAACGGCTTCACGCCCTGCCGGATGCGCACCTGCTCGAGCGGAATGCCCAGCGTGTCCGCCACGATCATGCCGAAGGTGGTCTCGTGTCCCTGGCCCTGCGATTGCGACACCGTGAACACGTCGACCGCGCCGGCGGCGGTCGCCTCGATCTCGACCTGGTCCTTGGGAAACAAGCCCGCGCCGGTGTTTTCGATGACGGTGGCGATGCCCAGCCCGCGCAGCTTGCCCGCCTTCTCCGATTTTTTCCGGCGCGCGGCGAAGCCTTTCCAGTCCGCGAACTTGAGCGCCCGCTCCAGCACGCCGTGCAGATCGCTGGCCTCGTAGGTCGAGCCGGTGGGCGTCTTGTAGGGAAAAGCGTCCTTCGGGATGAAGTTGCGCCGGCGCAGTTCCGCCGGGTCCATCTTCAGATCGGCCGCCGCCTGGCTCACCAGGCGCTCGATCACGTAGGCCATGTCGGGGCGGCCCGCGCCGCGGTAGGCGGCGACGGGCACCGTGTTGGTGAAGGCCAGCCGGAACCGCCCGTACAGCGCGGGGATGCGATAGACGCCGGTCATGCAGACGGACGGGTTCCTCGTATGGCTCGCCGAGCCGGTCGCGGAGAGATAGCCGCCCATGTCGGCGATCCAGTCGAGCCGCAGGGCGAGAAATTTTCCGTCACGGTCGAGGGCGAGCTCGCCGTTCACCGTGTTGCCGCGGCCATGAGTGTCGCTCATGAACCCTTCCGACCGGGTGGAAATCCACCGCACCGGGCGCCCCAGCTCCTTCGACGCCAGCATCTGCATGCAATACTCGGGGTAGGCGGCGCTCCTCTGGCCGAAGCTGCCGCCGATGTCCTGGGCATGCACCACGATCTTCTCTTCCGGCACGTCGGTGATCGCGGCGAGCTGCTTGCGCATCATGTTGATGCCCTGGATGCAGACGTGCACGTGATAGGTGCCGTCACCGGCGTCGTAGCGGATCGTGCAGCCGCGCAACTCCATCGGGCTGGGCGCGACGCGCGTGACTTCCAGCTTCAGCTTCGTCACGTGCGCGGCCGGGGCGAACGCCGATTTCACCGCATCCTCGTTGCCCGCTTCGTAATCGAACGCCAGGTTGCCGGGCGCCTCCTCGTGCAGTTGCGGCGCCCCAGCGGCAAGCGCCGCCTCGGCGGACACCACCGGCGGCAGATCGCGGTACGCGACTTCCACCAGTTCCGCGGCGTCCTGCGCCGCCTGTGCCGAATCCGCGACTACCATCGCCAATGCATCGCCGACGTGACGCACCTTGCGCGCCGCCAGCACCGGGCGCGGCGGCTTGATGATGTGGTTCCCGCCGCGGCCGGGAAAGTTCACGATCACGAAATACTTGGTGTAGCCGGCGCGCAGCGCGTCCGCACCGGTGTAAACCCGCTTGACTCCAGGGTGCTTGAGCGCCTTGTCGACGTTGACCGAGACGATTTCGGCGTGCGCGCGGTCCGAGCGCACGAAACAGGCGTAGAGCTGGCCGGGCAGGCTCCAGTCGGCGGCGTACTTGCCGGTGCCGGTGACCAGCCGGCGGTCTTCCACCCTGCCGCTGAAATGATGTGCGTGCGCGTCCGTCATGACGATCTTCCGGGAAAGTCCGTTTTATTTGGAACCGCGGGAATGCGCCTCGGTGCGGATCTTGCGCCGAGGGGCGGCTGCAGGTGATTATCCGGCATACCGCGCCGGCCAGCAATCCGCGAGTCCATATGTTATTGCACCTGCCCGGCGCACCGCGCACAATAGCGCGCTTGGCCCAAGTGACTGAGTAATTGAGTGGCTAAGAGGCCGGTTTAGAATGACTGAAACGGCCCCTGATGTAGGGGAGCATGAGGGGAATATCCCCTCATTTCGTTACCATCTCTAAGTGATCAGGTCGCATCTTCCCCGGAAATTGCCCGCTCACTCAGTTACTCAATCACTCGGTCACTCAATCACTTAATCGCTCAATCGCCGATGAAAAAGGATACGTTGCTGGTCCACGCCGGGCGCGACCCTGAACGTTACCAGGGGATGGTCAATACGCCGGTATTCCGCACGTCCACGGTCCTGCATCCCGACCTCGAATCGTACGAGGCGCCGCGCGACGAGGATTACCAGAGAATCAGCTACGGGCGCAACGGCACGCCCACTACCCGGGCGCTGGAGGAAGCGGTCGCGCGCCTCGAAGGCGGTTACCGCGCGGTAGCGGTGCCCTCCGGGCTCGCGGCCATCCTGGCATCGCTGTGCGCCTTCGTGAAGAACGGCGACCATTTGCTGGTCGTGGACTCGGTGTACGGGCCGACGCGGAACTTCTGCAACGCGCGGTTGAAGCCCAATGGAGTGGACGTCGAGTACTACGATCCCCTGATCGGCGCCGGCGTCGCCCGGCTGATTCGCCCCAACACGCGCGCGATCTTTTGCGAATCCCCCGGCTCGCTCACCTTCGAGATGCAGGACATCCCCGCCATCGCCGCAGCCGCGCATGCCCGTGAAATACCGGTGCTTGCCGACAACACCTGGGGCACGCCCTATTTCTTCCGCGCCTTCGAGCGCGGCGTGGACATCTCGATCCATTCCGCAACCAAGTACATCGTCGGCCATGCCGACGCGATGATGGGGATCATCGTCACCAACCAGCAGCATTGGCGCACGGTGCGCCGCACGGTCGCCGACTACGGGTACAGCGCGAGCCCGGACGACTGCTACCTCGCGCTGCGCGGCCTGCGCACGCTGGGCGTGCGCCTGAAGCACCAGATGCAGAGCGCGCTCAAGGTCGCGGGCTGGCTCAGGGCGCGGCCCGAGGTGAAGCGCGTGCTCTTCCCCGCGCTGGAAGGCGATCCCGGCCATGCGATCTGGAAGCGCGATTTCAGCGGGGCGGCCGCCCTGTTTTCGTTCGTGATGGCCGTCGCGGACGGCAGGCAGACCGCCGCGTTCGTCAATGCGCTCGAACTCTTCGGCATCGGCTCGAGCTGGGGCGGTTACGAGAGCCTCGTCAGCGTCGCTCACGCCGAGAAGATCCGCACCGCGACCAGGTGGAATCCCGGCGGCGAGACGATCCGGCTCCATGTCGGCCTCGAAGACCCCGACGACCTGATAGCCGATCTCGAGCGCGGCTTCGCCGCTGCTGCAAAGGCGTGACAGGTGATAAGTGATAGGTGATAGGAGCCAACTCCCGCGCGAGCGCGGGCGATTCACAAGTAGACCCTAGCACTTATCACCTATCACCTATCACCTATCACTTATCACGCATCTCAGGAGGAACGACGCATGAAAGTAGGCTTCATCGGCATCGGCACCATGGGCGGCCACATGGCGCTCAACGTCCGCGCCAAGGGTTACGAAGTAATCGTCAATGACATCCGGCGCGAGCTGGCAGCCCCGCATCTCCAGGCGGGCGCGACCTGGGCGGACTCGGCGCGCAAGTTGGCGGAGGCGGCGGACGTGGTGTTCACGTCGCTGCCGGGACCAAAGGAGGTCCAGGCTGTTGCGGAGGATTTGCTCGCCGGCATGCGCAAGGGCACGGCATGGTTCGATCTTTCCACCAACTCGCCGACCGTGGTCCGGCAAATCTCCGGGCGCTTCGCGGCCAGGGGCATCGCGATGCTCGACTCACCGGTGAGCGGCGGTCCCTCGGGCGCGAAGAGCGGCAAGCTCGCGCTGTGGGTGAGCGGCGACAAGGCCGCTTTCGACAAGCACAAGGCCGTGCTCGACGCCATCGGCGACCAGGCGGTGTACATCGGCCCGGTCGGCGCCGGCACCGTCGCCAAGCTCGTTCACAACTGCGCCGGCTACTCGATCCTGGCAGCGCTCGCCGAAGTGTTCACGCTCGGAGTGAAGGCGGGCGTCGAGCCGCTCGCGTTGTGGGCGGCGGTGCGCCAGGGCGCGTTCGGCCGCAAGCGATCGTTCGACCGTCTCGCCGAGCAGTTCCTGCTCGGGAAGTTCGACCCGCCCGCGTTCTCGCTCGAGCTCGCTCACAAGGACGTGACGCTGGCTACCGACCTTGGGCGCGAATTTCACGTCCCGATGAAGCTCGCGAACACGGTGCTCCAGGAAATGACGGAAGCGCTGAACCGCGAAGGGTGGGCCAAGCGTGACTCGCGCATCTTCATGCTGCTGCAGGAAGAGCGCGCCGGCGTGGACATCCAGGTCTCGCAAGAAGCGGTACAGCAGGTGCTCGACCGCGGCTGATTGGACCCGAGAGACGATAGACGAGAGGAGAAAGGCGGAGAAATGGCCTGAACTTCTAACGCCTCTCGTCTCTCTCCCGGCGCCTCTCGCCCTACTTGATCAGAATGGGCTTGCCCTTCGCCGCAGAGGCGACAATCGCTTCCAGCACCGCGACGCCGTTGATCGCCTCTTCGGGCGGCACCAGGAAAGGTTTTTTCGCCTCGACGGCGTCGGCGAACGCCTCGAGCCCGAGCTTTTCCTTGTCCACCGCCGGCAGCGTGATCTTCTCGGGAGCACCCTGGAGGCCGCGGAAGGTAAGCTCGGTGTCGCCGCGCAGCTCGAGCCAGCCTTTCGAGCCGAAGACGTGCACGCGGTACAGTTCCGCGGTCGTGAACAGGCTGCTCAGGTAACCGGTGACGCCGTTCGCGAATTTGAGCAGCATCGAAGTCGTGTCGTCCATGTCCACGCCCGCAGGCAACTTGCGATTGTCGCTGAACGCGTAGACGCTGCTCACGAGGCCCCCGACCTGAATCATTGCATCCAGCGTGTGGATGCCGCGCGCCGTCATTCCCCCGCCCGGCGCCTCGGCGCGGGTGGCCCGCCAGCTGTCGGGAGCAAGGCTGTACCCGGTGGGCCCCGAATGCGCTGCCTCGACGTGCAGCACGTCGCCGATCTGGCCGGCACGGATGCGGTTCATCATCTCGACGAAGGACGGCGCGTAGCGGCGGTTGAAGCCCATGCCCAGGGTGACCCCCGCGGCCCGGCATGCCTCGATCGCCTTCTCGGCGGTCTTGCGCGTCAGCGCCATCGGCTTCTCGACGAAGACATGCTTGCCGGCCTTCGCCGCCTGGATGATCTGCTTCATGTGCAGCGAGTGCGGCGTGGTGAGCACGACGGCGCCGATCTCGGGGTCCTTCAGCACCCGGCCGTAGGACGAAACGATCTTGACTCCGGTTTTCTGCGAGTATTCCTTGTGGCGCTCTGGGTCGCGGGAAATCCCCTTCACGAAGCGGATCTTGTCGCTCGCCTGCACCGCCTCCGTCAGCCGGTTGCCCCACCGCCCCAGCCCGTAGATCGCCGTATTCAGCATGTCACATTCCTCCTGCGCCGACGTTGAAAGTGGGGAACGATAGCACAGGCGCCGAGGCGCAGCCTTCCCGAGGCGGTCCGCGCACGCGAGAACGCCCTGGCTACGTTATTTTTTTCCGCTGCAGATGTCCGCGCTGCGGGTGGTGGCGTACTGTAGATGATTGAAGCCGGGAACGTTGAAGGTCTTGTCGTCGTCGCGGAAGAGGTACGGGTGCTCGCCCAGTTCCTGGTAGCGTGCCAGCAGCATCCCCGGATCCATGCCCGGTCGGTGCTCCCGCCGCAGAAATCCGTCGACGATCCGTTTCGCGCTCGCTATCGCGTCCGGGAGCGCGTCGTACTCCCCGATGCGGCGAACCTTGCTGTTATCCGCATCGCCGTGACCGCTCACGCCTTCTACCAGGTAAGTCATTTACCCCCCGCCCTTGAGGTTGATTTGCCCGGATATTGTACTGCGGCGCGGACCTCTTAGGAGTTTGCCGGACCTGATGCCGACAAACCCCCGGGTGCACCACGTCAGCGCGGGGGCGGCTGATTGGGCGGGGGCGGCGGCGGAGTGTAGCTGGTCGCGGACCGCGCCTGCGTGAAGCGCGCCGCAACCGGGATGCGGTGCCCTTTGGCGTACATGCATTGCTGGTAAGCGATGTCGTAGCGGCGCTGGGCGCCGTAGGCCGAGCGTTCGGCCGCACCGGCCCCCGCCAGTCCGCCGAACAGCAGGCCGATGCCTGCGCCTGCCGCCGCGCCAGAGCCGCCGTCGATCGCGGCGCCGGCTGCGGCGCCAAGCAGCGTGCCTACCGCTGCGCTGCGCACCCCGCTGTCGTCGGCCGCGCGCGACGGCGTAACGCCAGCCACCTGGTCGTATGAATACTGCCGGCACGCGCCGTCATCGAAGCGGAACTGGTCGAAGTTCTTGCCGGTACCGGGCAGCACCATGACGGCCGGGCCGGTGGGCAGGGTAGCGCACGCGCCGAGCCCGAGCAGCACGGCGAGCAGCAACGAATTCAAGCGGGTCATGACGGCCTCCCGGTCAGGACGGCGGCTGCGGCTTCACCCGCTGCCAGCCGGAGGAGCACTTGTCGACGTACGGATAGTAGGCCTTGGCTTCGGGACAGTAGTACCAGTACGGGTCCGAGCCAGGCGCGGACGACGACTGCCCTTGCTCGATGTACTCCGCTGGCCCGGACGGCCTCGCCACCGCGTACGGATGGGAATAATAGTAGTTACTATACGGATATCCGTAGTATCCGTAGTACCATGGCGCGAACACCGGGGCCCCGATAAAGACGCCCACCCGCGCGCGCGGGTAGCCGCCGCCATGCGCCAGCGCAGCGGTGGTGGCGGTCACGCCCAGCACGAGGACAACGGCGGACAGCCATCTTGCGCTGAGTGCCTTCATGACGCCTCCTCGGTAACAAGAGATCTTTTCATCCAATCATATTAAGCAATGCACGGGCGCCGGTTGCGGGAAAATTGTTACAAGACGTAACGTCGGGTGTTGTCTTCCGGAGACAGGCAAGGTTAGTCAGTCCCCCAGGGTCCTGAGATCCATCAGGACGGCGACGCCGGCATCCGGGAGCATCCCGGTGCCGCTTTGCGGCTGCGGCCAGATCGCTGACGATCCGCACCAAAGCAGCGCTATTTGTCGACGGATCGCTCTGGAACAGTGCAGATTGCCGGTCGTAGTCAGCGGAAACTGGCGCCGCGGTGGCCCGCCGGGCCGGCTGGCTCCCGGCTCGCTTCTTGCAACGGCCATTGCCCATGAACCAGATGGCGCCCGGCCCGCCAGCTATCTGCGACCCCCGCGAGGAGCGCCTGCAGGCCGACCGCCGCTTGCTCGGCCGCTTGCTGGGGGAAGTCATCCGCGAGCAGATCGGCGCCGGCGCGCTCGAATTGATCGAGAACATCCGCCGCTCCGCCGTCGACTTCCGGCGCAGCGAAGCACAGGGCCAGGACGGCAAATCCATGGCCCAGGCCCGCAGCGGGCTGGAAGCAGCGCTCAACGGCCTGTCCATTGACGACACGCTGCACGTCGTGCGTGCATTCAGCTATTTCCTGCATCTGGTCAATATTGCCGAGGATACTTGCCCGCCTGGCAGCCGGAACCGCTCCCGGCCAGGCGAATCGGCCGCGGGACACGGAGATCTTTCCCGGGCGCTTGCCCGCGCAAAGAATCACGGCATCAGCGGCGCCCGGCTGGTCGAATGGTTTGCGACGGCGGTTGTCGCGCCCGTGCTCACCGCGCACCCGACCGAAGTACAGCGCCAGAGCATCCTCGATTGCGAACGCAAGATCGCCCGCTTGCTCGCGCTGCCCGCCGACCACGGTGATCCGTCCTTGCGCGCGCAACAGGAGCTGTCGTTGCGCCGCGAGGTATTGCGGCTCTGGCTTACGGCAATGCTGCGGCTCACCCGGCTCACCGTTGCCGATGAAATAGAGAACGGGCTCACCTATTTCCGGATTACCTTCCTCGAGCAGTTGCCGCGACTCTATGCCGATCTCGAAGCCGCGCTCACCGCTGAATTCAACCTCGCGCGCGATGTCTTGCTCGCACCCTTTCTGCGCGTCGGCACGTGGATCGGCGGCGACCGTGACGGCAACCCCAACGTCAACGCCGGCGTGCTGGAGCAGGCGCTCACGGCACAGGCGCGGCTCGCGTTTGAACACTATCTCGCGGAAGTGCGCCTGCTGAGCAACGAGCTGTCGATCGCGGCGCGCCTGGCGCCCATACCGGCGGCATTGCTCGAATTCGCGGCGGCGTCGGGCGACCGGTCGCCGCACCGCAGCGACGAGCCGTACCGGCAGGCCTTGACCGCGATCCACGCGCGCCTGGTGGCGACCGCCGCGCATCTCGCGCAGTTGCAGGCGGTGAAGGAGCCGCAGATAACTAAACCGCCCTACGCGTCGGCAGGCGAGTTCGCGGCCGACCTGGATCTCATTGCGCGAGCGCTGTCCGGCCAGGGCGCGGGCTTGCTCGCGAACGGCCGCCTGAAAAACCTGCGCCGCGCGGTCGGCCTGTTCGGCTTTCACCTCGCGTCGATCGACCTGCGGCAGAGTTCCGGGGAACATGCCGCCACGGTGGGAGAATTGCTGCAAAAGGCCGAAGTCACGGCGGACTATCACGCCCTCGACGAGCCGGCGCGGATCGAGTTGCTGGCGCGCGAGCTTGCCGGCAGCCGGCCGCTGCGTTCGCCGCATCTCGCCTATTCCGGGCATGCCGAGGCCGAGCTGGCGATCCTCGCCGTGGTCGCGCAAGCCCACCGCAAGTTCGGCCGTGACGCGATTCAGCATTACATCATCTCGCACTGCGAATCGGTTTCCGACCTCCTCGAAGTGGCCATCTTGCTCAAGGAAGTCGGGCTGCTGCGGCCCGGGCCGCGGCCGGCTCTCGATCTCGATATCGTCCCGTTGTTCGAAACCATCGCCGACCTCGCCGCTTGCGCGGACATCATTCGCCAGGCGTTCGGCCTGCCGCTTTACCGCGCGCTGGTCGCTGCGCGCGGCGACTGCCAGGAGATCATGCTTGGATATTCGGACAGCAACAAGGACGGTGGCTACCTCACCTCCAACTGGTCGCTGTACAAGGCAGCGACCGAGCTCGCCGGTGTCGTGTGCCGCCGGCACGGCGTGCGGCTGCGGCTGTTTCACGGCCGCGGCGGCTCCGTAGGTCGCGGCGGCGGGCCCAGTTACGAGGCGATCCTTGCGCAGCCACCCGACAGTGTCGGCGGCATGTTGCGCCTGACCGAGCAGGGCGAAGTGATCGCCAGCAAGTACGCCGATGCGGACCGGGGGCGCCTCAACCTGGAAACGCTGGCGGCGGCGACCCTCGAAGCGAGCCTGCTGCCGCACACCGTTCCGCCGGAGAAGTCGGATCGCTATTGCGCGATGATGGAGGACCTGTCGCAGCGCTCCTTCGCCGCCTATCGCAAGCTCATCAAGGAAACGCCGGGGTTCCTCGACTACTTCCGCGCCTCGACGCCGCTGGCGGAGATCGCGGACCTCAATATCGGCAGCCGGCCCGCCTCCCGCAAGGCGTCCGGCAGCATCGAGGACTTGCGCGCGATTCCCTGGGTATTCAGCTGGAGCCAATGCCGCCTGATATTGCCCGGCTGGTACGGGTTCGGCAGCGCCGCAGAGCAAACCGTCGCCGCCGCCGCGAGCACAGTCGAAGAGCTGCAGGACATGGCGCGGCACTGGCCCATCTTCCGCACGCTGCTCGCCAACATGGACATGGTGCTCGCGAAATCCGATCTCGGGATTGCGCGCCGCTACGCCGAACTCGTGCCCGACACGGCGCTGCGCGAGCGGATCTGGACGCTGCTCCGCACGGAATGGGAGCGCACGCGCCACTGGCTTCTGACCATCACGCAAGCCGGAGATTTTCTGGCGGGAACGCCCGAACTGGCGCGCACCATTCGCCATCGCCTGCCGTACCTCGATCCTCTGAACCACCTGCAGATCGAGCTGCTGCGCCGCTATCGCTGTGGCGACACCGACGAGCGCACCCGCCGGGCGATACACCTCACCATAAACGGCGTCGCCGCCGGGTTGCGAAACAGCGGTTAGCCGGGAGCACTTTCTCCCGAATACCGTGCGTCCCGGGCGCCCGCTGACCGGAACGTTCCTTGCGCAGGATCAAACCGTTGGCACGCAGGTATGTGGCATGATAGCCGCTGGAATTCCTGCGCACGCGGTGCCGGCGCGATGCCAGGTTCGGCCGTTCGAACCGGCTAGCGGAGGAACCGGGCCATGGCGACGCGCGCTGAATGGGTCGAGCAGCTCAGGCTGCCGAAAAAATGTTTTGCCATGGTGCTCGCGGGCGGACGCGGCAGCCGCCTGAAGCAGCTTACCGAGCGGCGCGCCAAGCCGGCGGTTTATTTCGGCGGCAAGTTCCGCATCGTCGATTTTACGCTGTCCAACTGCTTGAACTCGGGAATCCGCCGGATCGGCATGGCCACGCAGTACAAGTCCCATAGCCTGCTGCGCCACCTGCAGCGCGGGTGGTCGTTCATGAAGAGCGAGCTCAACGAGCACATTGACTTGATGCCCGCCCAGCAGCGGATCTCCGAGGACGCATGGTATCGCGGCACCGCCGACGCGGTGTTCCAGAACCTCGACATCATCCAGGCCAACAATCCGGAATATATTCTGGTACTCGCGGGCGACCACGTGTACAAGATGGATTATTCGATCCTGCTTGCCGACCACGTCGAGAAAGGCGCGCAGTGCACCGTTGCCTGCACCGAGGTCCCCGTCAAGGACGCACACGGTTTCGGCGTGATGGCCGTCGATCCGTCAAGCCGGATCACGGGGTTTGTCGAGAAGCCCGCCCGCCCGCCGGCCCTGCCGGGCAAGCCGGAGGCCGCGCTGGCGAGCATGGGCATCTACATTTTCAACGCCGGCTACCTGTATGAGACGCTGGCAGCCGACCTGGCGGACAGCACATCCAGCCACGATTTCGGAAAAGACGTCATTCCCCGTGCGGTGAGGGAAGGCGTCGCGGCGGCGCATTCGTTCGAGGCCAGTTGCGTGACCACGGACAGGAGCAGCAAGCCGTACTGGCGCGACGTCGGCACCATCGATGCCTACTGGGAGGCCAATATCGATTTGACCGCCGTCCAGCCGACGCTCGACATGTACGACACCAAGTGGCCCATCTGGACCTACCAGGAGCAGCTGCCGCCCGCCAAGTTCGTATTCAACCGGGACGACCGGCGCGGCATGGCCGTGGATTCGCTGGTCTCCGGCGGCTGCATCGTCTCCGGTTCCCACGTGGATCGCTCGCTGCTGTTCTCCAGCTGCCGCATCAACTCCTACTGCAGCCTGCGGGAAGCGGTATTGCTGCCGAGCGTCACCGTCGGCCGGCATTGCCGCCTGACGCGCGTGGTGATCGACCGCGGGTGCACCATTCCCGCGGGAATGGTCATTGGGGAAGATGCGGTCGAGGATGCGAAGCGCTTCGAGCGCACGGAAGGTGGCGTGACCCTGGTCACCCGGAACATGCTCGACCGCCTGCATTAGGCGCGCCTGAAGGGAAATGCAGGCGCGGCTGATTCAGCTGCGCCCGGCCTCGCGCATGACCGCGGTCAATCGCGACCATTGCTCATGGCGAACTATTTCCTCAATCGGCAGCGCCAGCTTGCGCCGCCAGTTCGGATATTCCCGATGGGTGCCCGGTATGTTGACCGGTTCGGTTTCGCCAATCAGGTCGTCCAGTTGCACCACGGCCAGCATCGAACGGGTGCGCGCGATGGCCGCATGCAGCGACCCGACGACGTCCCCGGCAGCCGAGGGGTCGGCCGGCGACAGGCCGATCTCCCCCAGCAGCCGCAACAGGTCCGCGCGCTCGGCATGGCGCCGTGCCGCGTCCTCCTCGCGTTGTTGCTCGCCCGGGTACATCCCCAGTGCCGCGCGCCGCGCGATGTCGTCGCCGCGCCAGTACTCCGTCATGGTTGGCATGTCGTGCGTGGCGACAATCGCGAGCGACTGTGGCGGGTACTCGTCGGGAAGACAAAAGCGCCCGTCGCCCCGCCAGTGGCGTTCGTACACCATCACGCGATAAGACAGGAATCCCCAATCGCGCAGGCGCGCGCGCAAGCCCTCGGGCACCGAGCCCAGATCCTCGCCGATGACCATGCAGCGGTGGCGCGTGCTTTCAAGCGCCACGATGGCCGCCAGCTCATCGAGGGGGTAGCGCACGTAACCGCCATCCGTGCCGTTCATACCCTGCGGTATCCAGAACAGCCGCGTCAGCGCCATCACGTGGTCGATGCGCAACGCTCCCGCTTCGCGCATATTGGCAGCCAGCAGCCTGCGAAACGGCGCGTATCCCTGTCGCACGAGCGCGCGCGGGTTCCATGGCGGCAGGCCCCAGGTCTGGCCTTGCCGGTTGAGCATGTCGGGCGGCGCGCCGACGCTCATGTTGCGCGCAAAGAGGTGTTGTTCACTCCAGGCTTCGGCACTGTCCTGCGCCGCACCGACCGCAAGATCGCGGTAGAGCCCGATCGACATGCCGGCGGCGCTTGCCGCCCTGGCCGCGTCCCGCAACTGCATGGCCGCCACCCACTGCAGGTAGATCTGGAACTCTATGCGGTGAGCGGCATCGCTCCGGAAACGCGCCAGCCCGGTGCCCGCGGGATCCCGGAATTCCTGCGGCCAGTCATACCATTCCGAAGCCCGGCCGGTCGCTTCCCGGAGATGGAGGCGCAGCGCTTCGAACTCGGCAAACCGCGCGAGGGACTCGCCACCGCTGCGCCAGAAGGCGTGGTAATCGAGACCGCGGGCATCGTCCGGATTCCCGGCCCGTTGCCGGAAGCGGCGAAACAGTCGCTCCAGGATTGGCAGTTTCAGCGCCGTCACCGCTCGGTAATCAACCAGCCGCTCGTTCCGCGCCGCGGCGATCCGCGCCTGAAATTCGGCAGCGGCGATTGCGGCGCGCGCCTCCGGGCAGGCAGCGAGGTCGTCGACGGCTTCGACGTCGATATAGAGGGGATCGAGAAAAAGCCTTGACGAGGGCGCATAGGGACTCGCCTCGTCGGGCCGCGCGAGGTGCCGGGCATGCAGGGGATTGAGCCCGATGAATGCCGCGCCGGCGCGCCCGGCGGCCGTGGCCAATGCGGCGAGGTCCCCGAAGTCGCCGATGCCCCAATTGCGCGACGAGCGCAATTCGTAGAGCTGGACCGCCAGCCCCCAACAGCGCACGCCGCGCTCCAGCGGATCGGGAATGAAACAGCGCGCCGGTCCTGCGATGAGGAACGCGGCACAGGCCAGCGACGCCAGGCGAAACTGGTGGTAGCCGGGAGGAATGGCTGCGGGCAACGGCAAACGGTACCGGCCATAGAGCCGGCCGTCGATTTCGCGCTGCTCCACCTGGGTCAACAGCGCCGGAACGAACTCGCCGCGCAACTGTTCACCACTTTCCAGCGCGAGTTCCCAGGGTATCGTTTCATCGAGTTGCTGCAGCGGCAGCGCCACCACTAAAGCGAGGGGCGCTTCGAGCCGGACCACCACCGACGGCGGCAACGGCCGCAGGAACGCGTCGTCTTCGAGCGCCTTGCATTGCGCATCGGCATCGGCTGATGACTTGAAATCGAGCGCGTCCAGCAGCGCCGCGGCCGTAGGCTCCCGCAATTCGCGCCGAACCCCCAGACCGTCCCAATACACGCTCTCTATACCGGCAGCGCCGGCCAGGCGCATGAGTGCTTCGTTCACGATGCGCCTGGGGCGGAGGACAGCACCAGCAGGCTGCGCGCCGGCACCGCGACAGACGGCACCCCGACGCCTGTGCTCGCTCGCGACAGGTCCGGCCGCGCGGTGTCGAGTTCCATTTCCCATGCGCCACCGGGCGCGGGCGGGAGCGTGAATGGAATGTCCGCGCTGCCCGCGTTTATCAGCACGAGCAACGCCGCTTCCTGTGCGTTATCGCGTCCCAGCCTCAAACCGAAGCACCGGTTCGCCCCGTCCTCCCAGTGCTCGCGCGTCATCTCGCCGCCATCGCAAGAGAGCCAGGCGATGTCGCGCTCGCCCAGCGGCGATGGCGAGCCGTCGAACCAGTTGACCCGGCGCAGTGCCGGATGGGTGCGGCGTAATTCGATCAGCCTCGCCGTAAACTCGCACAACTCACGGTCCATGCCTTCCCAGGCTATCCATGACGTGGGATTGTCCTGGCAGTAGGCATTGTTGTTGCCGGCCTGCGACCGGCCCAGCTCGTCGCCGGCCAGCAGCATCGGCACCCCCTGCGCCAGCATCAACGTAGCCAGCAAGGCCCGTTGCAGCCGCGCGCGCAGCGCGCGCACGGCGGCCTCCGCGGTGGCGCCCTCGACGCCGCAGTTGGTGCTGGCGTTATCGTTGTTGCCGTCCGCGTTCGCCTGGCCGTTCGCTTCGTTGTGCTTGCGCTCGTAGGCGACCACGTCGGCGAGTGTGAAACCGTCGTGCGCGGTGACGAAGTTCAGGCTCGACTGGGGCATGCGCCCGCCGTGACGGAAGAGATCGCTCGAGCCGGCGAGGCGGGACGCGAACTCCCCGCAGCGGGTGGCCCCGGTCAGCCAGAAGCCGCGCGCGGCATCCCGGAAGCGGTCGTTCCACTCGGTGATGCCCGGCGGGAAGCGTCCGGTCTCGCAGGTCGCGACGTCCCACGGCTCCGCGATCAGCTTGACTCCGGCGAGCACCGGGTCCTGGCGCAGCGCGTCGAGAAACGTGCAGCCCGGGTCGAAGCCCCCGGCCTCGCGCGCGAGCGCGGTCGCGAGATCGAAGCGGAAACCGTCGACGTGCATCTCGCTCGCCCACCAGCGCAGCGAGTCCATCACCATCTGCAACACGCGCGGATGCGCGACATTGAGCGTATTGCCGCAGCCGGTTACGTCATCTTGCCACCGGCCGTCGCGCAACCGGTAATAGCTTGCGTTATCGATCCCCCGAAACGCGAGCGTCGGGCCGGTTTCGTCCGCCTCGCAGGTATGGTTGTAGACCACGTCGAGGACGACCTCGATCCCCGCGGCGTGCAGGCGCCCGACCATGGCGCGGAACTCGCATATCGGATCCCCGCCACCGGCATAACGCGCCGCCGGCGCAAAAAAGCCCAGTGAGTTGTAGCCCCAGTAGTTGACCAGGCTGCCCTGCACCAGTCGCCGCTCGTCGATGAACTCGTGCACCGGCAGCAGCTCGATCGCGGTCACGCCCAGGCGTTGCAGGTGACTGATCGACGCCGGATGCGCCAAGCCCGCGTAGGTGCCGCGCAGCGCGGCCGGCACCGCCGGGTTCATCATGCTGTAGCCCTTGACATGGGCTTCGTAGATCACGGTGTCCGCCCACGCAGCTCGGGGCCTGCGATCGTCCTGCCAGGAAAACGCGGGATCCACGACACGGCACTTGAGCATCGCCGACGCGTTGTCCCGGCGGTCGAACGACAAGTCGGTGTTTGCATGCCCTGCGCGATACCCGTAATGGACGTCCGACCAGCTGAAGGCGCCGGCGAACGCCCGCGCGTACGGATCGATCAGCAGCTTGTGCGGATTGAAGCGATGGCCCCCGGCCGGTTCATACGGCCCGTGCGCGCGATACCCGTAAACGAGGCCGGGCCGCGCGTCGGGCAGGTAACCGTGCCATACCTGGTCAGTGCACGCGGGCAGAGCCACGCGCGCCACCTCGTGCGCCGCGTCGGCGTCGTACAGGCACAGCTCGATCTGCGTGGCATGGGCCGAGAACAGCGCGAAATTGACGCCGCCTCCATCCCAGGTCGCACCCAACGGAGCGGGACGCCCCCGCTCCAGGCGCGCTTCCGCCGCGTGGTCGACGCCGGCGCGCCTTCTCATGGCCGCGCGGCCGCTGGTTGACCCGCGCTCACGCCGCCCGCCACGCGAACATCGCACATGCCAGTGGCGGCAACGTCAGCGTCAGCGAATAGGCGTGACCGTGGCAGGGCGCCGCCACCGCATCGACGCCGCCCGCGTTGCCCGCGTTCGAGCCGCCGTACCACGCCGAATCGGTATTGATGATCTCGCTGTAATGGCCGGGCCGCGGCACGCCGATGCGATAGCCCGTGCGCGGCACCGGCGTGAAATTGCAGGCGGCAACCACCATGGCGTCCTCGCGCTGGCCGCGGCGCAGAAATGCGATCACGCTCTGGTCGCGATCGGCGAAGTCTATCCATTCGAATCCGCGTGCCTCGCAATCGCACTCGTGAAGCGCGGGTGTATCGCGATAGGCGCGGTTGAGATCGGCCACCAGCCGCTGCACGCCCCGGTGCTGCTCGTCGTTCAGCGCGCCCCAGTCGAGCTCCGCGTCGTGATTCCACTCGCTCGCCTGCCCCAGCTCGCCGCCCATGAACAGGAGCTTCTTGCCGGGGTGCGCCCACATGAATCCGAAGTACAGCCGCAGGTTTGCGAACTGCTGCCAGCGGTCGCCCGGCATCTTGGCCAGCAGCGAGCCCTTGCCGTGCACGACCTCGTCATGCGAGAGCGGCAGGATGAAATTCTCGTTGAACGCGTAAATCAGGCCGAACGTCAGCGCATCGTGATGGTGACGGCGATGCACCGGGTCGCGCCGCATGTATTCGATCGTGTCGTGCATCCAGCCCATGTTCCACTTGTAATGGAAGCCGAGCCCGCCATCGCGCGCAGGCCGCGACACCCCGGGCCACGCGGTGGATTCCTCGGCGATCACGACCGCATCGGGGTGACCGGAGCCGATCCGGTCGTTGGTTTCGCGAATGAAAGCCACGGCATCGAGATTTTCGCGTCCGCCGTGCACATTCGGCAGCCAATCGCCCGGCGGCCTGCTGTAATCGAGGTACAGCATCGAAGCCACGGCATCGACCCGCAGTCCGGCCACGGCGTAGCACTCGAGCCAGAACAGCGCGTTGGCCGCAAGAAAATTGCGCACCTCGTGACGACTGTAATTGTAGATCAGCGTGTTCCAGTCCGGATGCAGCCCCTGGCGCGGATCCGCGTGCTCGTACAGGCAGGAGCCGTCGAAGCGCGCCAGCGCATGCGCGTCCGCCGGGAAGTGCCCGGGCACCCAGTCAAGCAGAACGCCGATGCCTGACGCGTGGAAATGCCGGACCAGCGCGGCGAAATCCGCCGGCGCGCCGTGCCGCGCGGTCGGGGCATAGAGGCCGGTGGGCTGGTAGCCCCAGGAGCCATCGAACGGATGCTCCATCACCGGCATGAACTCGACATGGGTAAAACCCATTTCGAGCACGTAGGGCAGCAGGCGATCGCCCAGTTCCCGCCAGGAAAGCACACGGCCGTTTTCGCCGCGCCGCCAGGAGCCGGCGTGCACCTCGTAGATTGATACTGGCCGGCTGCGCGCCGCGGACGGCAGGCGAATCGCTTGCTCGACGGGGGCGGCTCGATCGCCCGCCCCACCCGGCGGCACGCTCACGATGGATGCCGTGGCCGGGCGCAGCTCGGTGGCAAAGGCAAATGGATCGGCCTTGAGCGGGAGCAGCGCCCCGGCCGCATCTCTGATTTCGTACTTGTAGCGGGCGCCGGCGTGGAGTTGGGGCAGGAACAGTTCCCAGACGCCGCATTCGCGCCGCAGGCGCATCGGGTGGCGCCTGCCGTCCCAGTGATTGAAATCGCCGACGATCGCGACCCGGCTCGCGTTCGGCGCCCAGACGGCGAACGCAAAACCGTCCACCCCATCGACAGCGGCGGCATGCACGCCCAGTTTTTCATAGATACGCGTGTGCCTGCCTTCCGCCAGCAGCCACACATCCAGCTCTCCCAGCACCGGCGGGAACCGGTACGGATCCTCGATCTCGCACGTCGCTGCATCCCACCTTACGCGCAGGCGGTAGGCGAACGAGCGGCGCCGGCGCGGTATCCGCCCCTCGAATACGCCATCCGCGTGAACCGGCTTCAGGTTCGCCACAGCGCGTCCGGACGACGCGTCGATCACCTCCACGCCCGCTGCACCCGGTTGAACCGTCCGCACCCAGAGGGCGCCCTGGTATTCGTGCACGCCAAGCACGGCAAAAGGATCGCCGTGGCGCGCGGCCGCAAGGGCTTCGACGTCGTCGCGGCTCAACATGTCAACCGGGTGGAGCGGCGGATCACGGATCGAGCGCTCGCACGCCCCAGATCTGGCTTGCGTACTCGCGTATCGTCCGGTCGCTCGAAAACGGCCCCATCGCCGCGACGTTGCGTATCGCCCTGGCCGTCCAGGCGTCCGCGTCGGCATACAACGCATCCGCCCGTTCCTGCGCCGCGACGTACTGCGCGTAATCGGCCAGCAGCAGATAGTGATCCCCATGGTCGAGCAGCGCCTGCACGATCGGCATGAACCGGTCCGGCTGATCGGTCGAGAAGCCTCCTGCGGCGACCTGGTCGATGACCTGCTTCAGTTCCGGATTCGACGTGTAGGTGTCGCGCGGCCGATATCCCGACTCGCGCAATTGCCGCACTTCATCGGCACGCAGGCCGAATATGAACATGTTGTCGGCGCCTACCGCGTCGCGGATCTCGATGTTGGCGCCGTCCTCGGTGCCGATCGTCAGCGCGCCATTCAACGCAAGCTTCATGTTGCCGGTGCCCGAGGCCTCCGTACCCGCCGTCGATATTTGCTCGGACAGGTCGGCGGCCGGGATGATGAGGCTCGCGACCGACACGCCGTAGTTGGGCACGAACGCCACCTTCAGGCGGCCGCCGACGCGGGGATCGGCGTTGATGGTCGCCGCCACGTCGTTGATGAGCTTGATGATCAGCTTGGCCATGACATACGCCGATGCCGATTTGCCGCTGAAAATCGCCGTTCGCGGCACCCAGTCGCGCTGCGGGTCGGCAAGTATCCGGTTGTAGCGGGTGATGACGTGCAGCACGTTGAGCAACTGCCGCTTGTACTCGTGTATCCGCTTGATGTGCACGTCGAACATCGAGGCCGGGTCGATGGCCACGCCGGTGACCCGCCGGACGTAGTCGGCGAGCCTGCGCTTGTTGGCAATCTTCACCGCCTGGAACGCGGCCAGGAATCCCGGGTCCCCGGCAAGCCCGGCGAGCGGCTCGAGCAACTCCAGGCGCGTGCGCCAGTGCGCGCCGACCTGGCGGTCGATCAGTCCCGCCAGCCCCGGATTGGCCAGCGCAAGCCACCGCCGGGGCGTAATGCCGTTGGTGCAATTGATGAAGCGACCCGGCATCAGCCGGTTGAAATCCGTGAACACGGTGTCGCGCAGCAATTGCGAATGCAGCCGGGACACGCCGTTCACTTTGTGGCTCGCAACCACCGACAGGTGCGCCATGCGCACGCGCCGCCCGTCGTTCTCGTCGATCAGGGATACCCGCCTCATCAGCTCGATGTCCCCGGGATGGCTTTGCCGCACCTGGTCGAGAAACATCTCGTTGATGTTGTAGATGATCTTCATGTGGCGCGGCAGCACCCGCTCCAGCATCCCGACCGGCCACGTCTCCAGCGCCTCCGGCATGATGGTATGGTTGGTGTACGAGAAGATCCTCGTGCACAGCCGCCACGCGAGGGTCCAGGGAATATGGTGCACGTCGATCAGCAGCCGCATCAATTCCGGGACTGCGATCGCCGGGTGGGTATCGTTGAGGTGGATGGCAACCTTTTCGGTCAACTGCTCGACCCCGGAGTGGGTCTCGAAGTAGCGCCGCAGCAGGTCCTGCAGCGACGCGCTGACGAAAAAGTACTCCTGGCGCAGCCGCAACTCGCGGCCGCGCTCGGTGCTGTCGTCCGGGTACAGCACGCGCGAAACGTTCTCGGAATTGTTCTTGCGCTCGATCGCGGCGGTGTAGTTGCCCTGGTTGAAATGCGACAGGTCGATTGCTTCGGTCGACGTGGCGGACCATAGCCGCAGCGTGTTGACCACCTGGTTGTCGCAGCCAGGCACGATGGTGTCGTAGGCCATGGCAAACACGTCGTCGGTATCGACCCAGCACGCCACCCGGTCGCGGGTCTCCACGCGGCCGCCGAACTGGACCGTGTACTTGACCTCGGGCCTGACGAACTCCCACGGGTTGCCGGCGACCAGCCAATGGTCCGGGTACTCGACCTGCCGGCCGTCGTTGATGTGCTGCGCGAACATGCCGTACTCGTAGCGTATGCCGTAACCGAAGCCCGGCAGGCCGAGCGTCGCCATGGAGTCGAGAAAACAGGCGGCGAGGCGGCCGAGGCCGCCGTGGCCCAGAGCGGGATCGGGTTCCAGGGCGTCGAGTTCGTCGAGGTCGAGACCCAGTTCGCGCAATGCCTCGCTGCACACGTCGTGCAGGCCGAGCGCGATCAGGGCATTCGACAGCGTGCGGCCCGGAAGAAACTCCATCGACAGGTAGTAGACCCGCTTGGGGTCCTGGCGGTAGGAGCGGCGCGTGGTGTCCATCCAGCGTTCTATGAGCCGGTCGCGCACCGCGGTCGACAGGGCGTACAGCCAATCGCGCTTGGAGGCGGTAATCGCATCCTTGCCGACGGTATAGACGAGATGCCTTGTGATCGCTTCGCGCAGCGATTCGACATCGGCTTCGGGCGTAGCGGTCTCCGAGTTGCTCACTGGTTTCAAATTTACACTCATCAAAATCCCTGTTCAGTCGACCGCGCTTTGTGGCTTTGCATTATCACGCAGTAAGAGCCGGCTGCCCGACCTGGCCGTGCCCGCTTGAATCATGCAATGATCATGCCAGCGGCCGCAGTTCCCGGTACACTTCGAGGTAACGGCGCGCCACGGGCGCCCAGCCGAAGTCCTGCAGCATCGCGGTGCGGCGCACGCGCGCCCAGCGCCGGGGATTTTTCCATAACGCGCTTGCGCGATTCATGGCGCCCAGCAGGTCAGGGGCATTTGCTTCGGCAAAAACGAAGCCCGTCGCGGTGCCGGCCGCGAGATTGTCGGCGGAGGCATCGCACACCGTGTCGGAAAGGCCGCCGACCCGGCGCGCCAGCGGCAGCGATCCGTAGGCAAGCCCGTACAGCTGGGTCAGGCCGCAGGGCTCGAAACGGGACGGCACCAGTATTACGTCGCTGCCGGCGATGATGGTGTGGGCCAGCGCGTCGTCGTAGCCGATGCGGACGCTCACCACGCCGGGATACCTTGCAGCCGCCGCCCTGAAGTCGGCCTCGAGCCCGGCATCGCCCGAGCCGAGCAGCGCCAGCTGGCCTCCGCGCCCGACCAGTTCCGGAAGTACTTCTAGCACCAGGTCCAGACCTTTCTGGGCCGTCAGGCGGCTGACGACGCCGTACACCGGACCGGAACCGGACGCGAGACCCAGTTCCGCGAGCAGGCCGGCCTTGCACCGGGCCTTGCCCGCTGGATCCTCGTGGCTGAAGCGGGCCGCGATGCCCTGGTCGGTCTCGGGGTTCCAGACGGCGCGATCAACGCCATTGAGTATGCCGGTCAACACGCCGGCACGCGAGCGCAGCAGTCCGTCCAGGCCGAACCCGTACTCGGGAGTCTGGATCTCGCGCGCATAGGTAGGGCTTACGGTGGTGATGCGGTCCGCGTAATGCAGCCCGGACTTCATGAAGTTGACCTTGCCGTAAAACTCCAGGCCGTGCAGCGAAAAAAAGCTCGCGGGCAGCGCGAGTTCATTGAACGCTGTCGCAGGAAACTCGCCCTGGTAACCCAGGTTGTGCACGGTGAATACGCTGCCGGGCCGCGCGCCGCCGCGGGCAGCGAGGTACGCCGGCGCCAGGCCCGCGTGCCAATCATGTCCATGCACGATATCGGGGCGCCAGCCGTCAATGGCGCCATCGGCGAAGCGCGCCGCCACCCAGCCCAGCAGCGCAAACCGCAGATGGTTGTCGGGCCAGTCTCGCCCCATTTCATCCACGTAGGGATTGCCGGGCCGTGCATAGAGTGGTCCCGCCTCGATCAGGTAGACCGGAACACCCGTCAGCAGTCCGCGCAGGATGCGCACGTCCACGCCACCGACGGGCGCCTTCAACCGGACCACCGGGTGCACGTCGTGCGCCGCGCGCAGGATGTCGGGAAACGCCGGCAGCAGAATCCGGACGTCCACCCCCGCATCGAGCAGGGCCCCGGGCAACGCCGCATTCACGTCGGCGAGACCACCGGTCTTGAGTGCGGGATAGATTTCGGTCGTCGCGTAGATTACTTGCACTGCATCAGCCCCGGCGAAAACGCGGGGACGTTCGCCTCGCACCGCCGTGCGCTCGCGCGCGACGGCCGCCGACTTGAAAGGGGCGGAATCTTCGTATCTCCGTTATTGCATTCAACAGGGATTCTGCCATAAAGGCCATTTGCGCGTTCCAGATTGGGGCGGTCCAATTCACCGGCCAGACTTACACCTGTAGCCCGCTTTGTCGAATCGGGCGCGCGGCGGGAGCCACATGACCAACCGAGGATCACGAAGACGGGTGAGGCGAGACTGATGGGACGAGCCCGGAGTGGTGCTGAGTGCTGAGTTCTGAGTGACAGGCGCCGCTACGGCGCAAACACAGGCGGCTGCACGCCGAGCTTGCGCGCCTGCTTGATGAGCGCTTCGTCGAAGGTCGCGAACCGTTCCGCCTTGCCGCTCAGCGCGAGATGGAGCGCGTCGGCGAGATCCATGCCCTGCCCAGCCCAGCCCAGCGCCTGGAACACGAGATCCGCGTTTTGCGCGCGCACGTTGCGCAAGGACAGCAGGCCGCGCACCCGGTCCATGATCACAGCGCGCGGCGCATCGGACTTGCGCAGCACCCAGGCGAGTTCCAGCACAACCGTGACCGGTATCCAGTATTCCGCCTGTGCGTCTGCGAGCAGGCGGCGCGCTGCCCGCGCCTGGGCCGGCTCGTCGTCGAGCAGGTAGCGCGCAAGAATGTTGGTGTCGAGGGCGATCAACGGCGCCCCCGCCGCGCGCGGCGGGCATAAGCGCGGACCCGGACGTCATCCTCCCGCGCCGCAAGCGCGACCACTTCGTCATCGGCCAATCCTGCATAGCGCCCCTTGTTCCCGCGCGGCGCGAGCGAGCCGGCGAGCCTGGCCACATGTGCCGCGTGGTCCACGGCCCGGATGGTGACCTTGAAGCCCTCGCCGGGAAGCAGCTCGACGTTGAGCTCGGTGCCGCTGCGGATGTCCAGCGCTTCACGGATCGCCTTCGGGATGACGATCTGTCCCTTGCTCGACGTCCGGATGGTATCCACGGCAAACTCCAAGTAAGACACGAAAGTAAGACGATACCCCGGGTCTCCCCGCCGGTCAACGCTGGCCGCGGAGAGCGGGGTTGGTGAGGCGAGACGCATGAAGGATGAGGAATGACCCCGAAGCTTCGCTAATGGCGAAAGGATGGGCAGAGCTGCGGCGCGATGATTGGACCCAAGTGAGGGCGATCTATTGCAGCCCCAATTAGGATAATCAAAATACTGAGCTCACTCGACCTTCATGCCGGCATCCTTGACGACCTTGCGCCAACGGGCGATTTCCAGGGCAAGATGACGGCCGAACTGTTCGGGCGTGCTGCCGACCGGCTCGCCGCCATCGGGCGCGAGCCGGTCGACGATATCGGGCGACTGGCTCGCCTTCACCAGCTCGGCATTGAGCTTGTTCAAAACCGCTGCCGGCGTGCCGGCCGGAGCGAGCAAACCGAACCAGGTACTGTTCTCGTATCCCGGCACACCCGATTCCGAGACGGTCGGCAGATCCGGCAGCACCATGGAACGCTTTGCCGTCGTCACCGCCAGCGCCCGCAGCCTGCCGGTTTTCACATGCGTCAGCGAAGACAGCACGTTGCCGAACAGCATGTGCACCTGGCCGGCCATCGCGTCGATCAGCGCGGGCCCGGTGCCCTTGTACGGGATATGGGCGATGTTCACGCCGGCCATGGTCCGGAACAGCTCGTACGCCATATGCGTGGAACTGCCGTGGCCGGCCGAGCCGCAATCAAGCATCGCGGGTTTTGCCCTGGCCAGAGCCAGCAGGTCCTTGACCGACCTCACCGGCAGCGAGGGGTGCGTGAGCAGCAGGAAAGGCGCCTGGGCAACGAGCGAAATCGGCGCGAAGTCCTTGACCGGGTCGTACGGCAGCTTGCTGTAGACGGCCGGCGTGATCGTATAGCCGCTGGTGACTCCCATCAGCGTATAGCCGTCCGGCGGCGACTTGGCAACCTGTGCATAGGCAATCGTTCCGCCTGCGCCAGTGCGATTTTCGACCACGAACGGCCGCCCCAGGTTCTCCGAGAGCTTCTGCGCGAACAGGCGCGCCTGGAGATCGGTGCCGCCACCCGGCGCCAGCCCGATGACAACCCGCACCGGCCGGGCTGGATAGGTCTCCGCGGCTCCTTGCGCGAAAACAGCGCCGGGCACGAGCAACGTCGCGGCCAATGCCGCTATCAGCCAGCCACGCTTCACGCTCTTTCCCCGGGTTCC
>Ga0208320_1000031_pt1 | contig 24113 bp, 22 predicted proteins | sample EasRivMeERMZT299_FD_187531 | JGI IMG/M metagenome (GOLD analysis project Ga0208320, IMG submission 187531) | Soil microbial communities from meander-bound floodplain in the East River, Colorado, USA - East River MetaG ERMZT299 (SPAdes) (version 2) | ecosystem: Environmental > Terrestrial > Soil...
TGGACGCCAGCAGCACGCTGCTTTCCTGGCACTCGCAGGCGGACGCCTACAGCGAAATGATGCGGCTGGCCTGGGAGTTCATCCGGGACAAGCGCAGCCGCTCGAACCCGCCGCACTACCTGCGCTACTGCTGCTTCATCCCGAGCGATCCCTCGGGCGGCAACTTCGCATGGTTCCACAACCCTGCGGGCCTGTACGCCATGTTCGTGGATTCTCTCATCGCCTACTATCCCTATTCCGGCGACGCCAGCCTGATCCCGATCGTCAAGGAGATGCTCGACTATCACCTGGCGAACGGGACGACACCCGGCACGTGGACCTGGCCCCGGGTTCCGTTCGCCTCGTCGCGCAACGGCGACGCGGTCTACCGGGGCGACGGCGACGGGAACCTCGACGGCGTGAACGGCATCGAGCCGGACAAGGTGGGCGAACTCGGCCACGCGTACTTGATGTTCTGGGAGCTGACCGGTGACACCCAGTATCGGGACGCGGCCCTTGATGCCGCCAACGCCCTGGCCGCGCACGTGCGCACGGGCAACGCGACCCAATCGCCCTGGCCGTTCCGCGTCGACGGGCAGACGGGGGCGGTGCGGGAGGAATACAGCGCCAACGCGGTGGCGCCCGTCAAGCTGTTCGACGAGCTGATCCGGCTGAACCTCGGCGACGTGGCCGCGTACCGGAGCGCCCGGGATCGCGCGTGGAGCTGGGTGCTCAGCTTCCCCTTGCAGAACAACCGGTGGAATGCGTACTTCGAGGACGTCGGGCGGGATCCAGGGCTGAGCAACCTCAACCAGCTCGTCCCGATGGAGACTGCTCGCTACATCCTGAGCCAGGCCGACCCGGCGTCGGTGGATCCGGCGTGGCAGTCGCGCGTGCCGCAGCTCCTGAACTGGGTGAGGTCGACGTTCGGCCGCGGTCCGTACCACGGGGCCTGGGCGATCGACGAGCAGTCGGTCTGCTGCAGCTCCAACGGGCTTGGCAGCCACACCGCGCGCTGGGCGTCGATCAACGCGATGATGTTCGAGCGGACGGGGAACCCGGCGTACCGGGAGGAGGCGTTCAGATCGTTCAACTACGCCACCTATTTCTCGCGCGGCGACGGCGTGGTCTACGACAAGTTCGGCAGCGCCGCTCCCTGGTACACGGACGGCTACGGCGACTACATCAAGCACTTCATGGCCGGTATCGGCGCCGTGCCCGAATGGTCACCGCCGGATGGCAGCTATCTCGTCCGCTCCAGTTCGGTGGTGCGCTCCATCACCTACCTCCCCGCGAGCATCAGCTACACGACCTTCGATGGTCAGGCGACGGACGTGCTGCGGCTAGACCCCGCGTTCACACCCGGCTCGGTGACCGCCAATGGCGTCACGCTGGTGCAGCGCGCGGATCGCAACGGCGAGGGCTGGATGTTCGACGAGACGACGCGGGTCTTGTGGATCCGCCATGACAACGCCACCAGCATCGTGGTGACCTGCGGCAACTGCTGACGGGGCCTCCCGTCCGCCTAGCGCCGTCGCCGGCACCGAGGCGAGGCTCCTCTCCCCGACCGTGATTTGACGGCCCACCGCCGGATGGTTTCTGTTCAGCGGCGCGAGCCTGTCGTCCGCCGGGCGACCCCGGGGGACGTGAGAGGGGGGCCGTGACCGCCGACGTCGTCGTCGTGGGCGCCGGCATCCCGCTGGGGATCGGCCGCCGCGAGGAGGCGGGATCGTTCAGCACGGCGCTCGGCTGGAGCCTGGCGGAGCCCCTCGTGGAGCGGGCCGTGCGCCGCGCGCCCGTGCTGACCGACGCCAGTTGATGCGGACGTGGTCCGGTTTACTCGAACAGCCGCTCCGGAAGCGGCAGCCCGGCCAGGTCCTGCGGCGTGAGCTTGCCGTCGGGATTGATGCCCATGCGCTCCAGCACGTGGATCAGCTGCCGCGCGTGCTGCGCCGAGTGCCAGGTGGAGCGTTCGAAGACCATGGCCATCGGCTGCATGCCGTAGTAGGTCTTTATCTTGGTGGCGAGAGACTTGTCCGGGACCTGATCCCACCATTTCTGGAGGCGCCCGATTATGCCCTCGCCATAGGCGGCGATCTCCTCGCCGGTCAGGTGAGTGCCGTCTTTCGGCGGCACATTGGCGTGTTGGACCGCGTATTCCTTGCCGTCGATCACGGACTCGAGGTACGCCTCGGCGATGCGGAATGCGTGGTGGGCGAGCAGTCGGATCGAGCGCTGGCGGTTTTCGATAACGTTCTCGTTGATGCGCCCGGTCGGCATCTGGCGCACGTACCGTTGCAGGGCGCGCAGCACGAGGACCCATTTCTTGATGAGCTGGTCGGGCGGAAGAGGTATGTGGCCGGTGCCCTGCAGCCCCACGAACTCCGCGACGTCCTCGAGGTTCTGGCCGAAAACGTAGTTCTCGCCCTTCGAGACGACCGGCACGTTGCGCACGCCCAGGGCGAGGAGCTTGTCCCGGCCGCCGGGATCGTTCAGGACGTCGATGACGAGGTGGTCAACTTTCTTGCGCGAAAGAAACTCTTTCGCCCGGAGACAGCTGCTTCACCCAGGCTGCAGGAACAGGATGAATTTTTCGGAAGGAGCATTCATGTCGTCAGGATCCACATAGGTTGGTTCCGAAGCCTACTACCCGCGTTCTACCAGCGTCAACCGCTGGCGCGGAAATGGCGCCTTGCTTTGGGCTTTTCCCTTCATCCCTCATCTCTCATCCCTTCGCCCTCATCCGGGGCGCCCAGCGTTCCCGGCGGGCATTCCATCGCGCGGGAGTCGTCGTTCCGCATCCGTTCTCCGGATTCGATGATGCCGCCGCCCAGGCACGCCTGACTTTCGTAAATCACAGCCGATTGACCCGGCGTTACTGCCCATTGCAGTTCGGCGAATTCAATCACGCAGCGCCCGTTGCTCGTCGACGCAAGCGTGCACGGCGCGTCTTTCTGCCGGTAGCGCGTCTTCGCGGTATAGACCCAGTTGCAGTGGGGCGCTGCGCCGCTGATCCAGGTGAGATCCAGCGCCGTCAGCCGATCCGCCAGAAGCGCGGGATGGTCGTGGCCCTGCACGACGATCAGGCGGTTGTGCTGCAGGTCCTTGGCGGCCACGTACCACGGATCGCCGTCGCCATCGCGGCTGCCGCCGATACCGAGCCCCTGGCGCTGGCCGATGGTATGGAAGATGAGTCCCTGATGGCGGCCCAGCAGCTTGCCGTCCGGGGTGCGGATCTCGCCCGGGTTGGCGGGCAGGTAGCGGTTGAGGAATTCCCGGAACGGCCGCTCCCCGATGAAGCAGATTCCGGTCGAATCCTTCTTGTCGTGGTTGGGCAGTCCTTCGCGCCGCGCGATGTCCCGTACCTCCCGCTTGTAGAGCTTGCCGAGCGGGAACAGGGTCTTTGCGAGCTGGGCCTGGTTCAAGCGGTAGAGGAAGTAGCTCTGGTCCTTGGTGCCGTCTTCCGCCTTGAGCAGCTGGTGGAGGCCGTCCACCTCGCGCACCTGCGCGTAGTGCCCGGTAGCGATGCAATCCGCACCCTGCGCAAGGGCGTGGTCGAGAAACGCCTTGAACTTGATCTCGGCGTTGCACAGCACGTCGGGGTTGGGCGTGCGGCCGGCCTGGTATTCACGCAGAAAATCGCCGAATACCCGGTCCTTGTACTCCGCGGAAAAATTGACGACGTCGATGTCGATGCCGAGCTTCTCGGCAACCGCCACCGCGTCGATAAGGTCCTCGCGCGATGAGCAGTATTCCGCGGTATCGTCGTCCTCCCAGTTCTTCATGAACAGGCCCGAAACCGCGTAGCCCTGCTGCTTGAGCAGCAGGGCGGCGACGGAGGAGTCCACTCCGCCCGACATACCGACGACGACGCGTTTCTTGCCCATCTTCCTAGGGTGAGAGATGGTACAGGACGGTGAGCGGGTAGCGCTGGCCGGCGAGGTAGTCATCTATGCAGCGCATCACCAGCGGCGAGCGATGGCGTGAAGCTTCCCGCCGGACCTCGTCGGGCGCCATCCACACTGCATGGATGATGCCCTCGTCCAGCGCGCGGCCGGCTTCGTGGCCGGTGATTTCTCCGGTGAAAGCGAATCTCAGGTAGGTCACTTCGTCGCCCGAATGGCGGTACTGGTAGACACCCAGCAGCGCGGTTGGTTTGAAAGCATAGGCCGTCTCCTCAAGCGTTTCGCGCGCGACGGCCTCGGTCAGGGATTCGCCCGGGTCCAGGTGCCCGGCCGGCTGGTTGAAAAGGCGCCCGAGTGTGGTGTGCTCTTCGACCAGCAGGAAACGGCCGGCCCGCTCGACGACGGCGGCGACCGTTACATTGGGCTTCCAGACGAGCGAGTTGTCCGCCACAGCGCGTATTGTATCGCTGCGCTGCAGCAGACCGAAGCGCGGAGCAGGAACCCGCTTACGGGACGCGACCAAGGAGGGCGCGTCGGAGCGTTGAGCAGGGGCCCCGCTTGCGGGGATGCGACCGCGGAGACGCGCAGGGCAGCCGACAGTACGACCAAAGTACAAATTAAAGGGCAGGGTACCTGCCCTGCCCTTCGGTGTTCCTGACCTGCCCAACGCGCTTACTTATTCGTTTCGGCCTTCCCAGTTAGCTGTTACTGAGAGCTCATCGAGCCCGGCTAGGGTAGCCCAAAAAGCCGTTTAATGGCAATGTCATAGCGAGGGAGTGAGGGGCCACTCGCGGGTGTTCTCGGGGGGTCGTTTTCCGACGGATTTTCCCCTCCCACCATGACCCTGCGGTGGCGAACGGCCAATAAAAAAAGGCAGGGCGCGAACCCTGCCTTGTCGTGCTTGGAAGCGGTATTACTTCGCCGGTGCGGCCTTCGGCGCCGGGCACTTCACGTCTTTGCCGTCGACCTTGACGACATCGCCCGGCTTCTTGCCCTTGCAGGCAGCGGCGACGGGGCTTGCCTTCTTTTCTTGCGCAAACGCAACTGGGGCCAGGGTCATCGTGGCGAACGTGGCGGCCAGCAGAGCGGTTAGGAGCTTGGTCATGATATTTTCCTCTTGGTAAGTTTATGAATTACTGCAAACGACCGATTGTCGGTCAGCGCTTCTAACGATTCAACGCGGTGGGCGGTTGACAGGTGCTTGCGCGGTGCAGAAGCCGGAGGTGGAAAAATTATGGGAAATAGCTTAAAAACAATATGATACGTTAATAGTCTCCCGCCCACGACAAACCGGCACGGACGACGTAAAGAGACCCTGGAAGGAGGAAATCGAGTCTGCGATCAGGCCGGCACCGGCTCGCGCAGGTCGCGCGTGAGCCAGGCGTAACCGGGCAGGGTGAGGAACTCGACGTAATCGTCGCTGAGGGTAATCTGCTCGAACAGTCTGGCGGCATCCTCGTAGCGGCCGGCTGCCCAGCCGGTTTCGCCGAGCAGCGTCCTGACCTTGGCCAGTTCTTCCGGCAGCAGCTTGCGGATCAACTCCCGGGTCACCTTGCGCCCATCCTCGAGCACGCCCTTGGGGCTGCGTATCCACTGCCAGATCTGGGAACGCGAGATCTCGGCAGTGGCGGCGTCCTCCATCAGGTTATGGACCGGCACGCAGCCGTTGCCGGCAAACCAGGCTCCGATGTACTGAATGCCGACGCTGATGCTGTTGCGCAGCCCGGCTTCGGTAATTGGCTTCTCCGGCTGGAAATCAAGCAGTTCCCCGGCCGTGACCTGCACGTCGTCGCGCTGCCGGTGCACCTGGTTGGGCGCCGGCATGTGCTGGTCGAACACCTCTTTGGCGATGTCCACCAGGCCCGGGTGCGCGACCCACGTGCCGTCACAGCCATCGGTGGCCTCGCGGATCTTGTCGGCGCGCACTTTCTCCAGTGCGGCGTCGTTGGCCGCGCGGTCGTTCTTGATCGGGATCTGTGCCGCCATGCCGCCCATGGCGAAGGCGTTGCGGCGGTGGCAGGTCTTGATCAGCAACAGGGCGTAGGCGCGCATGAAGGGCGCGGTCATCGTCACCTGTGAGCGGTCCGCCAGACAGAAATTCCTGTTGGAACGGAATTTCTTGATGCAGCTGAAAATGTAGTCCCAGCGTCCGATGTTGAGACCGACGCAGTGCTCCCGCAGCTCGTAGAGGATCTCGTCCATCTCGAACGCCGCGAGCACGGTCTCGATCAGCGCCGTGGTCTTGATCGTTCCCTGCGGCACGCCCAGCTCGCGCTGGGCGGTGACGAAGATCTCGTTCCACAGGCGCGCCTCGAGATGGCTTTCCATCTTCGGCAGGTAGAAATAGGGCCCGGTATTGCGCGCCAGCAGCGCCTTGGCGTTATGGAAGAAATAGAGGGCGAAATCGAAGATAGCGCCTGACACCGGCGCGCCGTCGATATGCACGTGGTTTTCCAGGAGATGCCAACCGCGTGGGCGCACCAGCAGGGTGGCGGTCCTCTCGTTGAGTTCGTAGTGCTTGCCCTCGGGGCTGACGAGGCTGATGGTGCGGTGCACCGCGTCGCGCAAGTTGATCTGCCCCACGATCATGTTGTTCCACGTTGGCGTGTTGGAGTCCTCGAAATCGGCCATAAACACATTAGCGCCGCAGTTGAGGGCGTTGATCACCATCTTGCGGTCGGTCGGCCCGGTGATCTCGACACGCCGGTCCTGCAGGTCGCGCGGTGCCGGCGCCACGGTCCACCCGGCGTCGCGGATCGCCTTCGTTTCCGCGAGAAAATCGGGCAGCTTGCCGGCGTCGAACTCCGCCTGCCGCAGCGCGCGCGCCGCCATCAGCTCGCGCCGCCGTGGCTCGAACTTGCGCGCGAGTTTGGCGACGAATGCGAGCGCCTGTGGCGTCAGGATGGCCGAGAATTCGGGCGTGACTGCGGCGCGGATCTCGACTCCCGCGGACAGGGGCTTGGGGCTTTTCATGGGCACTGTCTTCCTCGGTCAGTTTCCTGCGGGCAGGCTCGTCCATTTCACATGGTAAAAACGCACATCGAAGTGAATGCTGCACTGCATTATACTCCAATTTAGAACGGGTCCAGGTATTGGAAATCACGAGTGGTAGCCCGGGGGGAAGAAGGTCGCCGGGCATTTGCTATAATCCGGCCCTTTCCAGAGCGCTTTTCGACGCGCTGCGTCATGGCGCATCCAACCATTTCGCAGATTTGCCCGGCGACAGGAACCAGCAGTGGCAAGAACGATTCTCCGCACACGGCCGTCCTGGACGTCCCGGTAGATCACCGCGTATCCCGACTACCCGACCGACCCATTTCGAATGGAGAAGAGACGCCATGACTGAACGACTCGACCTGTTGAAGATTGCCCAGGAAGAACAGAGCGGCGATCTGTTCAAGCTGCTCGACAGCATCTACAAGCGGTCCAAGAACCAGCCGCGGGGCATTTCAGACGCGATCATCTGGGAAGGCGGAAACCAGCACGGCAACGTGAAGCCGGTCGCACACTCGTTTACCGATATGTTCGCGCTGAACGGCACGCTCATGGCACTCGACGTGCTGGGCTTGCCGTTTCTCGGCGTGCCGATGATGGCGCAGTTCCGGCACGACACCAGGCTCGCATCGCTCGAATGGTTCGGCAAGCTGGAGTACACCGCGATCAAGTGGTCCACCGCCGGCGACTTCATGGTCAATCAGGACGGCAAGAAGGTGGTGGTCTTCGGCAAATCCGCCAATGCGCCGCTGCGCACCGCGGCCGGGGTCTACTGCAATGTCCGCCCCTACGGCACGATTACCAGTGTGCGTTTCATGCCCGGCTTGCCGTACTCGCAGGACGGCAAGAAGTTCCGGGTCGACCGGGATACCGGCAACATCCACTCCGAGATGAACACCCCGGGGGTCCGCATGGCATATGCCGTTCGCTTGTTTCTGAAGATGGTGCACGAAACGAAGCAGATCGGGCGCGTCGCCACCAAGCCGACCCAGGCCCAGGAGGATGCCGTCAACGCGGGGATCGTGCGCTGGCTGTTGCAGGGCACAAAATTCGAGATCAAGCGGCGCTACGCCGTTGACGCCTATGCCGAGCACAAGGCAAACGTCGATGCGATCGTCGCCTTGCTGCCCAAGGACTTCAAGGCCGGCATGGAAAACTGGAGCGGCGAAATAAACGAGCACATCTCCGATACCAACTTCGGCCTGCTGCTGCACGACATGATCCGGCAGCGCAAGGCCATCGTCTACGCAACCGACCTCGATGGCGACCGGCTGACCGACCTCATGGCGGATGCTCCGGAGGTATTGCGCAACTGGGGGCAAATAGTTCTTGACCATGCCAAGACCGGCGCGGACATGAGGAAAGTCTGGAGCGAGATGGGGTTCACCATGAAGAGCGGTCACGACATGACGAGCGTCATGTACCGCATGCAGGGCGAGCCGATCTTCGAGCAAACCCTGGGCTCCGCCGACGCGATGCTCCTGCGCCTGCTGGCCGGGGATGAGACGGTCGGCGGCGAGAAGCAGCCCTACGATCCGAGGATCCACTTCGTCCTGATCAACGAAGCTTACAAGGCAGCTAACCCCGGCAATAAGGAACTCGCCCGCTGGCTGGACGCCCAGCTCGCGACTTTCGACAAGATCTACGGGAGCAAGCGGCCCCGCTACATCGAGGGCTACAACAAGCTGAAGGAAGCGATCAAGCCTTGGGGCAAGTAGGGATGCATTGATCAGAAGGGGGCTGTGCCTCCTCGCATCTCCCCACAACAGAGGTACCTTGGACGCTTCTCCACCCTGCGGTTGCGCAGCGGACCGACCGGATGGCAGCGCCCGCGGAAGCGGGCGCTGCGGTTTTTTGACGCAGCAAAAGCGCCAGCTGAAGCAACAACCAGACACCGGATCGGCGCAGCGCGCCGGCCACGCGGGGCGCACGGGAGCGGCGCCCCATAGGCAAAGCCCACGCCACCTGACGGTCGCGTGGGCTTGTTTATTGGTTATCGGGTCGCCGGCAACGCCGGCGCAGGTTCAGGCAGCGGCCTGGATGTTGGAGGCTTGCTTGCCCTTGGGGCCCTGGGTCACTTCGAACGACACCTTCTGGCCTTCCTTGAGGGTCTTGAAGCCGCTCATCTGGATCGCCGAGAAGTGAGCGAAGAGGTCTTCGCTGCCGTCGTCCGGCGTGATGAACCCATAACCCTTGGCATCGTTGAACCACTTCACCGTACCAGTTGCCATACGCCTACCTCTGCTGAATAACGCGGGTGGGGCGCCCGCACGCTGTTTGAGAATCAAGATCGCGTACGGTGAACCGATACAGCGAACCAGCTTGAAGCCAAACGCCCACCCGATTTTTAGGCCATTTGGGTAGGGAAGTCAAGTATGACTCATGCGGTAAGTGGCGGCAACTACTTGATAAATTCGGTATTATGTTGAAAATGCCAATTGGAGCGCGGGATTAACGGCGGTTTCCGGCATGGCGACTCGGCAGCGCGAAGACACCGTTCTTGAGGCCAAGAAGGCCAAGGTCAAGGCGCCGCCGATGTTCAAGGTGCTGCTGTTGAACGACGACTACACGCCGATGGATTTTGTTGTGTTGATACTTCAGAAATTTTTTGCGCTGAGCCGCGAGAAGGCCACGCAGATCATGCTCAAGGTGCACAAGGAAGGCATAGGCGTATGCGGTGTTTATCCGAGGGACGTGGCCGCCACCAAGGTGGAGCAGGTCAGGTCGTACGCCAAACAGCACCAACATCCGTTACAGTGTGTTATGGAAGAAACGTGACATGATCGCCCAGGAACTGGAAGTCAGCCTGCATATGGCCTTCATGGAGGCCCGCCAGAAGCGCCACGAGTTCATCACCGTGGAGCACTTGCTGCTGGCGCTGCTCGACAATCCCTCGGCCTCCGAGGTGCTGCGCGCCTGCGCCGCCGATGTCGACGAGTTGCGCAAGCTCCTGGCCGAGTTCGTGACCGAACATACACCGGTGCTGTCGGGGGAGGAGTCGGACACCCAGCCCACGCTCGGCTTCCAGCGCGTGATCCAGCGCGCGATCCTCCACGTGCAGTCCTCCGGCAAGAAGGAAGTGACCGGCGCCAACGTGCTGGTGGCGATTTTCGGCGAGAAGGATTCGCATGCGGTGTATTTCCTGCACCAGAAGGGGGTGACGCGCCTCGACGTCGTCAACTTCATCTCGCACGGCATCACCAAGGTGCCGCAGGCCGCGCAATCCAAAGCGGATCACGAGGCGGAGACCGAGCAGGAAGCCTCGCCGGGCGGCGCACTCGAGAACTACACGCTCAACCTTAACTCGATGGCCCTGTCCGGCAAGATCGACCCGCTGATCGGCCGCGAAAAAGAAATCGAGCGCGTGATCCAGACGCTGTGCCGCCGTCGCAAGAACAATCCATTGCTGGTGGGCGAGGCGGGGGTGGGCAAGACCGCCATCGCGGAAGGCCTTGCGCGCCGCATCGTCGAGGGCAACGTCCCGGAAGTGCTCAAGCGCTGTCACGTCTACGCACTCGACATGGGTGCGCTGCTGGCCGGCACCAAGTATCGCGGCGATTTCGAGCAGCGCCTGAAGGCGGTGCTGAAGCAGCTGGTGGACAACCCCAACGCCATCCTCTTCATCGACGAGATCCACACGCTGATCGGGGCCGGCGCGGCCTCCGGCGGCACGCTGGACGCGTCCAACCTGTTGAAGCCAGCATTGCAGTCCGGGCAGCTGAAGTGCATCGGTGCGACGACCTACCAGGAGTACCGCGGCGTGTTCGAGAAGGACCACGCGCTTTCCCGCCGCTTTCAGAAGGTCGACGTGGTCGAACCGTCGGTGCCCGAGACCATCCTGATCCTGAAGGGCCTGAAGTCGCGCTTCGAGGCGCACCATGGCATCAAGTACATGCCCTCGGCGCTGACTGCCGCGGCCGAACTCTCCGCGCGCTTCATCAACGACCGCCATCTGCCGGACAAGGCAATCGACGTCATAGACGAGGCGGGCGCCGCGCAGAAGATTCTGCCGAAGGCCAAGCAGAAGCGCATCATCGGCAAGCACGAGATCGAGGAGATCATTTCCAAGATCACGCGCGTCCCGGTGCATACCGTAACGGTGGACGACCGCAACGCGCTGAAGACGCTCGACCGCGATCTCAAGGCGGTGGTGTTCGGCCAGGACAAGGCGATCGACGCGCTGGCGGCGGCGATACGGATGGCGCGCAGCGGCCTCGGCAATCCGCAGAAACCGATCGGCAATTTCCTGTTCTCCGGTCCAACCGGCGTCGGCAAGACCGAGGTCGCACGGCAGCTCGCCTACATCATGGGCGTGGAACTGGTGCGCTTCGACATGTCGGAATACATGGAGCGGCACGCGGTGTCGCGACTGATCGGCGCCCCGCCGGGATACATCGGCTTCGACCAGGGCGGACTGCTGACCGAGGCGATCGCCAAGCAGCCGTACTCGGTGCTGCTGCTCGACGAAATCGAGAAAGCGCACCCGGACATCTTCAACATCCTGCTGCAGGTGATGGACCACGGCACGCTCACGGACAACAACGGGCGCAAGGCCGATTTCCGGCACGTGGTCATCGTCATGACCACCAACGCCGGCGCCGCCGAGCTTGCCAAGTCGGGGATGGGCTTCTCGCCGAGCCAGCAGGCGGGCGACGAAATGGCCGAGATCAAGCGCATGTTCACGCCTGAATTCAGGAACCGGCTGGATGCCACCATCTCGTTCAATTCGCTCGACCGCGACGTCATCCTGCGCGTGGTGGACAAGTTCCTGATGCAGCTCGAGCAGCAGCTCGAGGAGAAGAAGGTGGAGCCGTCCTTTACCGATCCGTTGCGGCAGTATCTTGCGAAGAAAGGTTTCGATCCCCAGATGGGCGCGCGCCCGATGGCGCGGCTGATCCAGGACATGATCCGCTCGGCGCTCGCCGACGAGTTGCTGTTCGGGCGTCTCGCCCACGGCGGCAAGGTGACGGTGGACATCGGCCCGGACGAGAAGATCAAGCTGACATTCTTCGAGGAGGCCGCCAGCGTCGCCTGAGGAAGCGGATTCCCCTCCACAAGGCCCCGGCTTGCCCGGGGCTTCTTGTTTGCTCCTTGACGATCCCCCGGTCGGGTCACAAACTTACGTTCATAATGAAATAACGACTCGTTCGTAGCGGCGGGTTACTCCGGCCCGCTATACTCTGCCCACCTACAGGAGGTATGACATGAAGCTATCCATCTTTGGCGCGTGTTGCGCCGCCGCGCTGCTCGCGGCAGGCGCCGCCGCGGAGACCCAAGCGCAGGACGCGAGTGCTGCGCGCAATCTCGCCGCCACCTGCTTCACCTGCCATGGCACCGACGGGCGCAGCGTCGGCGGTGTTCCTCCCGGCCTGGCGGGTCGGGACAAGGGCGAGATGCTGCAGACCCTGAAAGATTTCAAGGCCGGCAAGCGCCCGGCGACCCTCATGCACCAGCAGGCCAAGGGCTACACCGACCAGCAACTCGAACTCATCGCCGGCTATTTTGCGGGCACCAAGCCGGGGCCGGCCGCCGCGGCGCCGGCTGCGCGCTAGTGTCCTGAGTCGCTAGTTCGCTGAACAAAAGATGCCGACAATTGACGCCATACTTTGTCGAAAATCCTCGCCAGGTGTCCAACCTGGCTGCGGTTTGCTTCGCGTCTGGCGCCAATTTCGACACTTTTGTCATTCCTGGCGCGTCGACATGATGATGGATTTATCAACGAACTAACGACTCAGGACCCTAGGAGACTGCCATGAAACTGAACAGACGCGAATTCGTGAAGTGGATGGCGGCTTCGACCGGGGCTGCCGCGGTGGCGGGCTGCGCGGGCATGGGCGGCTCGTCCGCCGGCCGCGTGGTGGTGATCGGCGGGGGTTACGGCGGCGCGACCGCCGCGCGGTATATCAAGTTGTGGGCGCCCGACATCGACGTCACCCTGGTCGAGCGCAACGACACCTTCGTCTCCTGCCCAATCAGCAACCTCGTGCTGGGCGGCAACACTCAGATGGGCAATATCACGATGGGCTACGAAGGGCTGAAAGCGCGCGGCGTGCGAATCGTGCGCGGCGAGGCGGTGGCGGTGGATGCGTCCGCGAAACACGTGCGGCTGGCCGACGGCTCGTCGCTTGCCTACGACCGCGTCATCGCCTCGCCCGGCATCGATTTCATCTACGACTCGATCCCGGGGCTAAAGAGTGCGGATGCGCGCAGCCGCGTACTCCACGCGTGGAAAGCGGGGCCCGAGACAGTGGCGCTGAGGAAACAGCTCGAGGCGATGCGCGACGGCGGCGTGTTCGTGTTTCACGTCCCGATGGCGCCGTACCGCTGCCCGCCGGGGCCGTACGAGCGCGTGTGCCAGGTCGCGGACTACCTCAAGCGCGAAAAGCCGCGGTCCAAGATCATCGTGCTCGATTCCAACCCGGACATCGTCTCGAAGAAGGGACTGTTTCTCGCCGCCTGGAACGGGACGTTCAAGGGCATGATCGATTACCGGCCAAACAGCGAGCTCGCGGACGTCGACGTGAAGGGTATGGCGGTGAAGCTCACCTTCGACAGCGTCAAGGGCGACGTGCTGAACGTGGTGCCCCCGCACCGCGCGGGCGACATTGCACTCAAGACCGGGCTCATCACCGCCAACCAGCGCTGGTGCGGCATCGACTGGACGACCTGCGAGTCGGTGGCGGTGAAGGGCGTGCACGTCCTGGGCGATGCGACGCTCTCCGCGCCGGCGATGCCCAAGTCCGCGAGCATGGCGAACCAGCACGGCAAGATCTGCGCCGCGTCGGTCATCGCCGTGCTGAAGGGCCAGCCGGTCCACCGGGAGCCGGTGATCATGAACACCTGCTACAGCTTCGTGGACGGCCGCTCGGCGATGCACGTCACTTCGGTCCACACTTACGATGCGGCGCAAAAAACCCTGGTGCCGGTGAAGGGCGCGGGGGGGGTTTCCACGGCCGCGAGCGAGCTCGAAGGCACCTATGCCTGGGGCTGGGCGCGCAACATCTGGGGCGATGCGCTCGGCTAGAAGCCCGCGCGGTAGAAACTACCATCGCGGCCGGTAACGGACGCTCCACGCCAGTGGAGGCGACCGCGACGCGGGCTCCTTATGAATTGAAATTCGATTAAAACAGGTGCGCAAGTGCGCACCTGTTTTCATTCATGGGTCTTCTTCATTTACCGCGGTTCGCCGTGGGTCGCACGAACCACCATGTTGCCGCTACCGCGAACGCGAACAGAACATATGCCGCGGTAAATACCCAGTCGGGGAAATCGTAGAACATCACGCGATGAACCCAGCGCGCAACGAAGCTTTTCTCGCCGTGCGCGCCGCGCAGCGCGTCCTCCCACACCGTCAGCGGGCACCACACACCGGCGAGCGCTTCGCCGGCGACGAATACGATCGCGGCCAGATGCGAGACGCGAAACCAGAAGTTTCTTACCCACTGCCAGCCGAAGGACGCGCCGATCCAGGTCAGCGCGAGCCCGCCCACCACGAACGCGACGAACAGGAAGTGGACGATCAGGACGAGGTCGGCAAGCCAGCGCATCGCGTGACTCTTGGCAGAAGGGTCTAGAACCCGTTAGGACTTCAGTGCTATTACTTCCGTCTGATTCTATACTTTATTGTCTTCCGGAATAATTAGCTTTGCTTGAAGTGGCATTCCGCTATTCAAGTATGACGCGATACAACGGGAGATTACGATGGCGATTTACCTTGATGACTACCGGAAGGTGCGGACACGGGAGCTCTCCACCTGCCGGCGTGACGAGGAGTTCCTGTATGTGAACCGGACCCCGATGCCGGGCGTGGAAGCGCCCTCCTGTTTCAAGACACCGCCGGAACCGAGTCCACAGCTGCCCGATGATTTTAAGGGCGCCGACATGCGCGCACTCATGCAACGCCTGCGAGCGCTGGCGAGCCAGATCTAGAACACTCGTCCCCCTGGATGCGGGCCGTGCCCCTCGTGGCCGGCCCGCTCTTTTTTTCCAGTCTTATCGCGGGCGTCGGCCCATTTCGGCTCCGACCCCGGTGCTACCGCCCCGCCCCTTGAACCCGACTCCTGGTTTGCATCATTTTGCCCCGTGCTTCGCCAGTCTCCGGTCAATTGCTTCTCGCAGACGGTCTGGAAGCACGGGCTTGAGGAGGACCTCCAGATGCCGTTTTTCGGCTTCCGCGATCGTCTCGGGAGTCGTGCTGCCGGTCACCAGAATCGCGGGAATCTCGGGTTCGAGCGCTTCGCGCAGCCGCTCGACGACATCGATCCCGGTCACGCTGCCGTCGAGGCGGTAGTCCGCAATAATCAGGTCGGGCAGCCGCTCTTTGGCGTGTACGGCGTTGATTACGTCGTCACCCGTGAGCGAGCCGATCACCTCCGCGCCCAGGCCGGTCAGGAGCACTTTCATCCCGTCCACGATCGCGGCCTCGTCGTCGATTACCACAATCAACTTTCCGGAGAGGTCCGTGCGGGCTGTTAACGCCCTTGGCGCCGTGACGCGCGGTGCCGGCGTAGCGCCGAGGGGTACTTCAAAGCTGAACGTGGAGCCTTTACCGTACTCGGAGTCGACGCTGATCGTGTAGCCGAGCAGCCCGCACAAGCGCTGCACGATGGAGAGCCCGAGTCCCAACCCCCGCTTACTCGTCCTCCCGGGGTTCCCGATCTGGTAGAACTCCTCGAAGATCCGTTCCCGGTCCTGCTCCAGGATCCCGGCGCCCGTATCGCGGACCTCGATCCGCACCTTGCCACCGGCCGGTCTTGCCGACAGCGCGACTTCTCCGACAGACGTGTAGCGGATCGCGTTACTGAGGAGGTTGCGGGTGATCCGCTCGAGCAGCACGGCATCGCTCAGCACAATGTGGTCGCTGCTGCTGACCGCCAGGCGCAGCCCTTTGGCCTGCGCCTCCGCGGCGAACTCGTCGCGCAGGGCGCCGAACACTTCCTCGAGTGGGAAATGGGTGAGGTTAGGCTCGATCACGCCGGAGTCGATCTTGGAGATATCGAGCAACTCGTTGAAGAGCGCTTCGAGTGCCTGCACCGAGGCGTTGATGCTCGCAATGACGCCGGTCACTTCAGGGTCGCGTATCTTCTGCGCCAGCGCTGAAGCGAACAGGCCCATCGCGTGCAGCGGCTGCCGCAGGTCGTGGCTCGCTGCCGCGAAGAACTGGGTTTTGGCGCGGTTCGCGTTTTCCGCCTCCTGGCGTGCCAGATCCGCGATTGCCCTCTGCGCCTTCAACTCCTCGATGAGTTCGAGGTTCTGGTAGTACATGCCGAGCGAGCCCGCGAGCGCATTCGACAGGTTGCGCCCGCAGGCGAGAATGCCGGCCAGCACCACGGCACCGATCGCGGCCAGAAACAGGTAGGCGGCGCCGCCTTCCCAGGCCGTGCGCAGGAGCACCGGCGCCATCACCCCGCTCGTAAACACGTAAAACGCGACGACGTCAGTGGCGATCACGGTGATCGCGCCGGTAGCAATGCCGAGCAGCGCAACGATCAGCACTGCCTGATGGGTCGGCGAATCCGGGACAAACATCAACATACCCGTACTGCCCCAGATGAGGCCTGACACCCCTCCGCCGACGGCCCACCAGGCGCGCCAGCGCTTGATGTCATCGTTGTCGGGCATGCCGTGCCGCTGGTAAGCCCAGTAGAGCACGAGGCGTGACAACTGGAACGCGCACAGCACGATGAACCACGTGATAAGCGTTCCCCGGGGCACCTGACCCCACATGGCCGCAACCAGCAGCGCGGCGCCGACGACCTGTGTGGGCACCGATACCGGCAATTGCGCGTAGAGCGTGCGCACCTGCTGCGCGAGAACTTGCAGGTCGCGGGCGGAGGTGGTTTTCACGGAGCGGTTGGCGCGGGTTCCGGCGCGGGCGGACTCACGCGGACTATTGTGGGGCATGTTACGCTGGCAGGTACGCGCGGCGGAAGGTATGCCGCAGACTATGGTCCGACCTGAGGCTGCGGCACGCCACAGTGATGCCTGTCGTGGCAGTGGTAGTTCGTAAAGGTCGAAATTGCGCCGACCCGCATGATTCTGCCTCCGTTAATCGAGCCGGGATCCGGGATTTGCCGGCCACGACTACCCCTGCGGCAGTTTCAAACCCAGCTTGCCCACCGCGATCACGGCCTGCGTCCGATTGGTCACGCCGAGCGCCTTGAGGACGGCCGTCACGTGGATCTTGACCGTGCCCTCCGCGAGGTTGAGTTCGCGGCAGATGAGTTTGTTCGGATTGCCTTGCACCAGCAGTGCGAGTACCTGGGCTTGCCGTTCAGTGAGCCCAATCTCGCGCGGGTCGCGCAACTGAGCGGGGCCCGCGGCCAGTAGCGGCGCCGCAGCCGCTATCGCCCCATGTCTGCGCAATACTTCCGGCGGCAAGTACACGCCCCCGGAGAGCACCAGCCGGAGCGCATTCAACAGTATCGGCGTCGTCGAGGTCTTGGGGATAAATCCCATCGCACCGGCATCGATCACGCGCGTCACCATCTCCGCATTGTCGTATGCTGACACCACCACCACCGGTATGCCCGGGAACCCGTCCCGCAGCCGTCGCAACACTTCGAAGCCGTCCACTCCGGGCAGCGCCAAATCCAGCAGGATGAGGGAGATGTCCTGATTCAGGCGGGTCAGATCGAGCGCTTCGTCGCCCGACTGGGCCTCCAGAAGCTCGAGCTGCCGGTCCAAGGCCTGGAGCACCTGCCGCAGAGCCTCGCGGATCAGCGGATGATCGTCGACAATCAGAATTTTCAGACGTCCTCCCTTCCACAAAGCTGAATCTTGCCGCCCGCGAACCCCCTATCACCAGGTCATAGGGCTTTACTCATAGTCTAGCGTATTGACGCTCTCGGCGCCGCGCCGCGACGGTAACACGTTGCGCGCATTACGCTTTCGGCCGGTTCTTGGGCGGGGGCCACGACTCCGGTCCTAGTGCGTGTGCCAGATATGGGATTTTCACCTGCTCATCCAGAATTCTCCCAAAGTGAGAAAGGAGTACGTTATGCCGATCATCGCAATGACGCAGGAGGCCGGCTCGCATGGCAAGGAGGTTGCTCAACAAGTGGCCGAGAAGCTCGGCCTGGAACTGGTATGCCACCGGGTGTTCGAGCAGCATGTCGCTGACAAGCTGCATGCGGACGGCACCCTGGTGCACCGCTTCTTGCAGGGTAAACCCGGACTGCTCGAGCGCTGGAAAACCGATCACAGCGCGCTTTCCGCGTACACCGTCGAGCAGATCTACGAGATTGCCGCCTGCGGCAACGTGTTGATGCGCGGGTGGGGCGCAACCCATCTCCTGCGGCCGGTGGCGCACGTGCTATGCGTTCGGATATGCGCGCCGATCGCCCACCGGCTCAAAGTGTTGATGGACCGTCTCGGCATCGGCGAAGACGAAGCACGCACTGTAATCTCGACGAACGACGCCGCGCGCGCGACCACGATGTACGCTCTTGCTCCGAGCGAACCGGACGATGCCACCGAGTATGACCTGGTGCTGAACAGCGCGCGTGTGCCGGTCGAGGAATGCGTGGCCGAGATCGTCCGGCTGGCCGGCGAACCGGCGTTCCGGGAAACCGCGGAATCGCGCGCCAGGCTCGCCGCACTGCACCGCGAAGCGCAAGTACGCGCGGCGTTGCAGGCCGATGCCACCACCTCCGGCGTGAGCCCCTTCGTCAGGATCATTACCGATCCCCAAAGCAATCGCATCGCGCTGGAGGGGGCCGTTGATACCTACGATCAGAAAGGCAACACCGAGCGCGTCGTCACCGGCCTGCGGTGGGTGTCGGGCGTGGAGAACCGCCTGCACGTGGTGGGATTCTGAGGATAGGCGGGGCTCGGCGACTCGGAAAATCGCCGCCGCATTGAATCTCCCATACCCCTGTTGCGAAGGACGACGGGGAGCTTCCGGCAACTCGGAAACCGGCATCAAGGGCTGCCCCGCGCGACGGGGCGAGCGGGACTGCTGCACCACTCGCTCCACGAGCCGGGGTAGAGGCGCGAGCCGGCGAGACCGGCGATCTCCATCGCGAGCAGGTTGTGGCAGGCGGTTACGCCGGAGCCGCAATAATGCGCCACGTTCCCGGGCGCACTAATTCCGAGAAACTCAGTGAATTCCTTCTTGAGAATTTTCGCTGCCTTGAATCGTCCGTCAGCCTCCAGGTTCAGCCTGAAGAAGCGATTGATCGCGCCCGGGATGTGGCCGGCCACGGGATCCAGCGTCTCGTTTTCGCCCCGGTAGCGGTCCGGGCTGCGTGCGTCCAGCAGGCGCGGTTCGGGGTTTCCCAGATTGGCGACGATGTATCCCGCATCCCACGCCATGTCGGCCCTGCGGCGCATGATGAACCGGGCCGCGACAATCAACGGATTCTGATCCGTTATGGGAAGCGGGGCCTTGCGCCACGCATCCCATCCGCCATCGAGCACCGCCACGGCATCGTGCCCCAGCCAGCGCAGCATCCACCACAGCCGGGCAGCGTAGTATCCGCCACTCGCGTCATACGCGACGACCTGCTTCGCGCCGTCTATGCCCAGTTCGCCCAGGCGGCGGGCGAACTGCTCCGGGGCGGGCAACGGGTGGCGGCCATTGCGCCCGGACTTGGGGGCAGAAAGATCCTCGTCCAGGTGGACGAACCGCGCCCCGGGGATATGAGACTCGCGGTTGGCGCGGCGCCCCGCCTCGGTGTCGGCGAGATCGTGCCGGCAATCGCATACGATCCAAGCCGCGTCGTTCAGACGTGCCGCGAGATCGTCGACGGAAACGAGGGTGGTGTAGGGCATCTAACTTTAAGTGACGAGTGACGAGTGATCAGGCCGTGGCGCGCCTGCTGTCGAGCAGGCCGGAGCCCATGAGCCTGGTGTAGTCCTCGGGTCGATCCACATCCCACAGAGTTTCGAGCTCGCGCCAGCGCCAGCCTAGAGCGGTCAGCCGTGCGCGGGTATCCGCCATGACATGTTCCCCGCCCCACGTCATGCCGTCAAAGAGCGCCGCTTCCACGCGCTGCAATCCGATCAGGGCGTAGCCGCCGTCCTCGCAGGGAATGAACACTGCATCGGCCCCGTCGCGCAGTGAGCGATCCGCCTGCCGCAGGTGGCGGGCGGTAAGCGCGGGACAGTCCGAGCCGACAAGGAGCGCGCGCGGATGGCGGGCCAGCACGGACTCGAAAGCCGCGCGCATGCGAGCGCCCAGGTCGGCTCCTGTCTGCGCCACGAGTGCCCCTGCGAACTGCCTCGCGCAGGAGCGAAGGAACGGGTCACCGATATCGGGCGTGCCGTGGAGTTCGATCCGGGCCAACGCGGCGGCGCGTACGGTTTCCAGCGTCTGCTCGGTGAGCCGGGCATGCAGCGCGGCGGCGCCCTCCGCGCCGAGCACGGGAATGAGGCGCGTCTTGACCGCGCCGGGGGAGGGAGCCCGGGCGAACACGATGACGGCGGTGCCTGCGTCAGCCGCGCTCATACCGGACGGCGAGCTTGCCCGGGTCGGCGCCGAGCCAGTAGGCAAGCCGCAGCCGCCACATGAGCAGGATGGTGCGCAGCACGCCGCGTTTCTCCCAGCGACGTCCCGAGGTGGAGAGGCGGTGCTTCAGGCACAGCGGCGGCCCGTAACGCTTGAGTCGCTTGCACAGTGCAACGTCCTCCATCAGCGCAATCTCCGGGTAGCCGCCCGCGGCCAGCAACAGCGATTTCGTCACGAAGATCGCCTGGTCTCCGGTAGCGATGCTGGTGAGCCTCGATCGCAGGTTCATGAGCCGTTCCACCACGCGCAGCAACGGGTGGCGGCCGACGATGGTCACGTCGAAGCGTCCCCAGCCCCGGCGGGTGCGCGCAAGGCCTTCGATTACCAGCGCATCGGCCGCTTCCGGCAGCAGGGAGTCCGCGTGCAGGAACAACAGGATCTCGCCGCGTGCGCGAGCCGCCCCCGCGTTCATCTGCGCGGCGCGACCGCGCGGCGCGCAGATCACCCTGTCCGCGTGCGGAGCGGCAAGCTCCGCCGTGCCGTCGCGGCTGCCGCCGTCCACCACGATGACCTCGGCTCCGCGCGCGCGCAACGGCGCCAGCGCGGCGAGCGCGTGGGGGATGATTTCCGCCTCGTCGAGGCAGGGGACGATGATGGATAGCAAGGTCGTGAGGCGTGAGGCGTTAGGCGTAAGGAAGGTCGGGAACCGGGTCACCGCTTAGCGTCGTTCAGCGTCCAATCATAGTCCAGAAATCTCAGCTCGGCCTTGCGAGTCTCAATGACCTTGCGGTGGTCGGGCGCATCGGCCAGCAGCGCGGCGTAGCCGGCGAAGTACTGCTCGCGCGAACGGGTCGGCTCGCTCTTCCCCTCGAAGCCGCGGTAGCCGCTCGCCCAGTCCTCCTTGAACCAGTCGAAAATCTTAGACACCTCGAGCCGGCCGCTTTCCCCGTGATAGCGGTTGCGCGAACGGTCCGAGAGAAAGCGCCTGGCCTGCTCCTCGAGTTGCGCTTCGAGGCGCGCCGCAACGTAGGCTTCCTCGCGCAGCATGGGGCAGCCGATGGAGGCGCAGTTGACGGCGAAGTGGACACGTGGCTCGTCGTAGGCGCCGGGCTTCCTCAAAGTCTCGTGCTCGACCTGGTCGAGGGTGGACGCCCGCCCGAGCAGCGTGAAAAACCGGTCCTTGAAAGGGTTGCCGAAGATCTTGCCGAAATCCCAGATGGACTTGATGTCGGGATAGCGGGTGAGGATCTTCTCAACGGTAAATGCGTTGTAGGCGTTGATGAGGAACGCCATTTGCTGCGCCTTGCTCCAGGCGTCGAATTCCGTTTGTGTCGTTCCCGCCAGCGTGTCGAGGTAGCCTTTCAGCCGGGCGCGGTCCTGCTTGAAGCCGGCGTATTGCACCTGGGAACTCTTCCCGCCGTCCACCAGCACCACATGCTTGCTCAGGAGCGCGCTCCACGCCTTGTGCTCGTGATCGAAACCCTGCGCGGCAGCGCTGCCTGCGCCTAGCAGCACGAGCGCTGCCAGGAGCGATCTTATCCCGCTGCCCTCATCCCTCATCCCTCATCCCTTCCCTTCACCCGCGCATCCAGGCGTGAAACTTTTCCACCCACCGCAGCAATCGTTGCGGCGCATGTGCCCGTTTCCACACGCCTGCGGCGAACTTGTTGCCTTCCGCCAGTGTCGGGTAGATATGGATCGTGCCCAGGATCCTGTTCAATCCGATGCCGTGTTTCATGGCGGTGATGAACTCGACGAGCAGATCGCCGGCATGTTCGCCGGCGATGGTCGCGCCGAGAATCCGGTCTTTTCCCGGCGCGGTGAGCACCTTGATTACGCCATGCGCTTCCTCGTCGGCGATCGCCCGGTCGAGATCGTCGAGGCCGTAGGTCGTGACCTCGTACGGGATGTTCTTTTCCTTCGCCTCGGTTTCGTTCAACCCCACGCGCGCGACCTCCGGGTCCGTGAACGTCGCCCACGGGATCACCGAGTAGTCGGCCCTGAACCTCCGGAACCGGCCGAACAGCGCGTTTACCGCCGCGTACCACGCCTGGTGCGCAGCCGTATGCGTGAACTGGTATGGGCCCGCCACATCGCCGCAGGCGTAAATATTGGGATAAATCGTCTGCAGGAACTCGTTGCTTTCCACGGTGCGGGTCCGGCTCACCGGTATGCCGAGCTCTTCCAGGCCGTAACCCGTGGTGTTCGCGATCCGGCCCACCGCGCACAGCAACTGGTCGAAGGGAATGCGCACATCCTTGCCATCGTGCTCGGCGATGAGAATCTTCTCGCCGTTCTCGATCCGGAACGAATTCGCCTTGTGGCTGACCAGCACGTTGATGCCTTCCTGGCGGAACCGCTGCATCACCATGTCCGAAATTTCCGGGTCCTCGCGGATCATGATGCGCGGCAGCATCTCGACCTGGGTTACCTGCGAACCCAGGCGCGCGAAGCATTGCGCCAGTTCCGAGCCGATCGGCCCGCCGCCGAGGACGACCAGCCGCCGTGGCAGTTGCCGCAGCTCCCATATCGTGTCGGAAGTGACGTAGCCGACTTCCTCGATGCCGGGTATGGGTGGCACGAAGGGGCGGGCGCCGGCAGCTATCACAATGGCGCGCGTTGTCAGCGTTTGCGTGCCCGCGGAAGAATTCACTTCCACCGTCCACGGCGAGGTGATCCTCGCTTCCCCCTGCAGGCATTCCACGCCGAGACTTGTATAGCGCTCCACCGAATCGTGCGGCTCGATCGTCTTCACTATACGCTGCACGCGCTCCATCACGTCGGCGAAGTCGAAATCCGCGGACGCCGACTTGATGCCGAATTCCCGCGCCCGCCGAATCTGCGCAAGCAGCTTCGTCGTCCGGATGAGCGCCTTCGAGGGCACACAGCCGGTGTTCAAGCAGTCGCCGCCCATCCGGTGCTTCTCGACCAGGGTGACCTTCGCTTTCACCGCCGCGGCGATGTAGGCGGCAACCAGGCCTGCCGAGCCGGCGCCGATCACCACCAGGTTACGGTCGAAATGGACGGGGCGCGGCCAGCGGGCGTAGACCTTGCGCGACTTGATGGCCTCGAGCGTTTTCTTCGCAATGAGCGGAAAGACGCCGAGCAGGGTGAACGCAGCGAGCAGTTCGATGGAGATCCTGAACTCGCCCAGCGTGGTCCCGGCGTAGACGTAGACGATGGTGCCCGCGAGCATGCCGAGCTGGCTGACCCAGAGATAGGTCCAGGTCCGGATCGGCGTCAGCCCCATCAGCAGGTTGATCGCGACGAAGGGGAAGGCCGGCACCAGCCGCAGCGCGAACAGGTAGAACGCGCCTTCCTTCGCCACCCCGTCGTTGAACGTTTTCAGCTTGTCGCCAAACTTCGACTGCACCCAGTCGCGCAGGAGAAAGCGCGATGCGAGGAAAGCCAGCGTCGCGCCGATGGTGGAAGCGAACGAGACGATCACCGTGCCCCACAGCAGGCCGAAAATCGCGCCGCCGGCGAGCGTCATCACCGCCGCCCCTGGCAGCGACAACCCGGTGACGACGACGTAGATGGCGAAATAGATGGCGGCGGTCTGCAGCGGATGCGCGCGGTAATAAGCGTCGATCGCCGCCTGCTGCGCCTTGAAGTACTCGAGCGAGAAATAGCGGTGCAGGCCGAAAGCGAAGAATGCGACAAGCGCCGCCGCGATCAGGTGCTCGTGTGGCTCGCAGAGGAGCCGAGGCTCGAATGCGCCGTGCCGCAGGGCGCCTTCTACGTGTTTCCGTCAATCGGCGAGTTCCTCTCGCCGAACGGCCGTC
>Ga0208320_1000037_pt1 | contig 21369 bp, 20 predicted proteins | sample EasRivMeERMZT299_FD_187531 | JGI IMG/M metagenome (GOLD analysis project Ga0208320, IMG submission 187531) | Soil microbial communities from meander-bound floodplain in the East River, Colorado, USA - East River MetaG ERMZT299 (SPAdes) (version 2) | ecosystem: Environmental > Terrestrial > Soil...
AGATCTTGAGTACACGGCCGTATCACTGGCTGCGGTACGTAACAGCCGGCGTGACTACCCTGCTGTCGGTGTTCGTAGTGAGTGTGCTCTGGCGCGAGCTGGGGGCTATCGGCGACCCCGGCCTGATCCTGCTGTTTACGGTGGCCGCTTCTACCTATCTTGCGGGCGGCATGGCGGGGATGATGAGCTCTGCCATCGTCCTGTTCTGTTCGCTTGTGCTCTTTTCTCATCCCCTGTACCCGTTCCGCTATTCCGACCTGGATTGGCGACAGTTGATGGTGATTGTTGTGGCCTGTCCGGTGATCGCGCTCATGGTGGGCTCGCTCAAGGAACAGATTGACCGCCTGAAAGTGGTTACCAGGGAAGCCGCCATGATGCGGGACGAAATCCGGCGCCTCGAGGTCAACAAGGAGGGGATCTTCATTTCCGAGCAGCGTTTTCGTCTGATGGCCGAGTGCATGACGGACTACGCGGTGTGCACCCTTGACGCCAATGGGCTGGTGGAGAACTGGAACCGGGGAGCCGAACGGTTGCTGGGATATGCCGACCAGGAAATCTCGGGACAAAGCTATTCGCGCTTTTTCACGAAGGAAGACTTGCAGTCCAGGCACCCCGACCGCCTCCTCGACCAGGCGCGCTCTTCAGGGCTGGCGGAAGAGGAGGGGTGGCGCGTGCGCAAGGGTGGCGGGCGTATTCGCAGTAAGACCTCCATCTATCCCCTCAGGAGCTTCCAGGGGTCCCCTGTGGGCTACCTGTTGGTGGTGCGCGACCAGACCCAGTTGTTCGATACCCGCGACGCACTCCTCAGGGCGCAAACCAACGTTCCTGGAACGCCCCGGGATAGCTGAGCCTGCCCGAGTTCTGGCGCCATCTGTTGGGGGACCCTGCACTCAATACGGCACCGGTCTGATTTAACATAATATACATTATGCGCGCTTCAACCACCGCTAGAGCCTAAGCAGACGCCCCTAACTAAGCCCACCTGCTGCAGGATTCAAGTGGTCTTGAACAACCTGAAGAAGTTGCTGGTGGTGGCGCTCGCCACCTGGTCCAGGGGAATATCGCGCAGGCGAGCAATTTCTTCCGCTACGTATTTGACCAAACCCGGCTCATTGGTCTTGCCGCGGAACGGCACCGGGGCCAGGTACGGCGCATCGGTCTCGATCAGCATGCGTTCAAGCGGAACCCGCCTGGCAACGTCCTTTAGCCCCAAGGCGTTCTTGAAGGTCACAATCCCCGAAAACGAGATGTAGAACCCCAGGTCCATAGCACCCTGGGCGACGTCCCAGCTCTCTGTGAAGCAATGCATGACTCCGCCGACTTCGCCGGCGCGTTCCTCGCGCATGATGCGCAGGGTGTCCGCAGCAGCTCCCCGCGTATGAACGATGAGCGGCTTGCGGCTGCGATGTGCGGCGCGGATATGGGTACGGAAGCGGTCGCGCTGCCATTCGCTATCGCCCTTGATGCGAAAGTAATCGAGCCCGGTTTCCCCGATAGCCACGATCTTCGGGTGATCCGCCAGGCTGACCAGCTCCTCTTCCGTGACCACCGGCACGTCGGGGTAGTCGGGATGCACGCCTACCGAGGCGTAGATTTGGGGAAACCGCTCCGCGAGCGCCCTCACCTGCGGAAATTCCTGCAACGTCACGCTGACGCACAGAGCGTGTGTAACGCGGTTATCGCGCATGAGCGCCAGCGCTTCATCGATCCTGCCGGAGAGCTCCGGAAAGTTGAGATGGCAGTGGGAATCAACCAGCATGGTATGAACGTGCCCACTTCATGCCGCAAGCCCAAGGGGGCGGCGGTGCAGCAGTGCCGAATACGACAGTAATAACTGCTCCAGGAATAGTCGCGTGTTGAGGGGGTGCGAAACGATACGCTGCAGCCGCACGAGATGCCGCAGGAAACGCAATGTTTCGATCCGGCCGAGTCGAGCGGCAGTGGCGCCGATCATCGTCGAGAGATCGGGGTTGTAGCGTATGCCTCCTGTTGCTTGGTAGCAGGCCATATCGAAAACGAGCTTCTGCAACCACCCGACAATGAGGGCGGGGGCGCTTTCGCGGAACTGCTCTGCGACTCGCAACGCATCGAACCGGGAACCGGTGATTGCCCTGAAGAAGGCCTCCCGTTGTCCCCAGTATTCCTCGTCGAACTTCAGCGCGAGCAGTGGCGCCCCGCCCGCCTGGGCCAGCGCGAGGTCCGCGTTCTTCGTTTTCTCCTGGTTGAGCCAGTCACGCGCCTCTTTGCGCCCTGGAAGCGGGAGCACGATCTGCTCGCACCGACTGCGTATCGTCGGCAAAAGCTGGTGCCAGCGTTGCGCCACCAGCAGAAAAAAGGTGTTCGGTGGCGGCTCTTCGAGATTCTTCAACAGCGCATTGGCGGCATTGACGTTGAGCGCCTCGGCCGGATGGATCAACACCACCTTGGCGACGCCGCGATGGCTTGAGATGTTGATGAAGTCGGCGATTCCCCGCACCTCTTCCACCGGAATCTGCTCGCTGGCTTTCCGTTCGCTCCCCTCCTCCGCCTCCCCCTGCTCCGCCGCCAGGCTTTCCGGCTCGAGCCTGCGAAAATCCGGGTGGCTGCCCTGCCCCATCCAGGCACAGGCCGTGCACTGCCCGCATGCGTTGCCATCCGCGGCGAGGCGCTCACATAACAAGGTCCGCGCAAGAGATTCCGCGAAAGCCAGCTTGCCGATGCCATTTCGACCCCGCAACAGGAGCGCGTGCGGCAACCTTGCCCGACGCTCGAGCAGCGCTTTGTACCCTTCAGAATGCCACGGATATACCATTTATAAATAATGGCTTAAAAATATATCTTCAAGTTCTTTCTTAATATCAGAGAGGGCGCCGCCCGCATCGATTATTCGAATCCGGCCGCCGCCGCCGCGGGCGCGCCGGAGATAAGCTGCTCGCACGCGCTGGTAATACGCTTCCCGCTCGCGCTCAAAGCGGTCCGGGCGACGCTTCTGTCCCGCCCGCCGACGCCCGACTGCCGGGCTAACATCGAATAGGAGAGTGAGATCCGGCTGCAAGCCCTGTTGTACCCAGTGCTCCAGGACCCTGACCTTGCCCCAGGCGACCCGACTGCCGCCCGCCTGATAGGCATAGGTGGCGTCCGTAAAACGATCGCACAGCACCCACTCGCCACGACGCAGTGCCGGCAGGATGATTTTTTCAAGATGCTCGCGCCGCGCCGCAAACATGAGCAGCGTCTCGGTTTCCGGGTGCATGTGCAGCTTTCCCCCGAGCACCAGCCGTCGCAATTTTTCTCCGGTTGCCGTGCCGCCCGGCTCGCGCGTCACCCTGAGCCTGATGCCACGCCCCCTGAGATAACGCGCGATCCACCGCAGATGCGTGGTCTTGCCCGCGCCGTCTATTCCCTCCAGGGTTATGAATCTGCCGCGCATCAACGTTTTCCGGATCTTTGATATTTTGTCACAGCGTTTTCGTGCTCTCCCAGCGTGCGCGAGAAATGCGAGGTGCCGTCCCCCCGTGCAACAAAGTACAGCGCATTGCTGTCGGGAGGGCTGAGCGTGGCGACGAGAGATGCCAGTCCCGGCGATGCAATCGGAGTCGGTGGCAACCCGCCCCGGGTATAGGTGTTGTACGGTGTGTCGGTGACCAGGTCGCGCTTGCGCAGGTTGCCATCGAAGGAATCACCCAGGCCGTAGATCACGGTCGGATCCGCCTGCAGCAGCATCCCCTTGCGCAGCCGATTGGCGAATACCGCGGCGACGAGCGGGCGGTCTTCCGCCCTGCCGCTTTCCTTCTCCACGATGGACGCCAGTATCAACGCCTGGTATGGCGACGCCAGCGGCGTGTTGGGCGAGCGCTTCTCCCACTGCGCATTGAGATGCGACTGCATCAGCCGAAAGGCGTGGCGCAGGATATAGAGATCGCTGTTGCCGATGCCGAAGTAATAGGTGTCGGGAAAAAACAGCCCCTCCGGCGAGGTTTCATTCACGCCCAGGCGCTCGAGGATTTCGGCGTCGCTGAGTTCTCTGGTCCTGTGAGTCAGGGACGGATGCTCATCCAGCGCCTTGCGCATTTGCTTGAAGGTCCAGCCTTCGACGAACGTGACGGATGCCTGGGTAACCTTGCCCGCGACAACCTTCTGCAGCAGGCGGTACGGGCTGACCGGCGTCTGGATCTCGTATTCGCCAGCTTTTATGTTCCCCGCCTCGCCGAGCAGGCGTGCCATCAGCACGAACCACGCGGCACCGCGCAGCGCGCCCCCCTGCTCCATCTGCTGCGATGCACTGCGCAAGCTGCTGCCCGGGTTGAGACTGAAGTATATCGGCAACGGTGCGGAAGCAAACTCGGTCGTTGCGTACTGCAGAAACACCATAGAAAAGACGACTACCGCCGCGACAAGCGTTCCACCCAGGGCGCGCAGAAAAAAACCTGTCTTCTTCCTCATTCAGCCATTCTCTCACGCGCCCCGTGAAACCTCCGTGCCGCCACCGGCGATAGCCACATTTCCATCATAGACTTGCCCGCGGCAGGCGACAGCGACACAGCCATCTGCAACGACGATGATCGGGAGCATGGAGGTGCGCCCGCGCCGGCGGCGGGCTCAGATCTTCTTGAATACCAGGCTGCCGTTGGTGCCGCCGAATCCGAATGAATTCGAAATGGCGATATCGATCTTCATCCTGCGCGCCGTATTGGGAACGTAATCCAGGTCGCACTGCGGATCCTGATTGAAGATATTGATGGTCGGCGGCGCGGCCTGGTCGCGTATCGCGAGCGCCGTGAACACTGCCTCGATGCCGCCCGCGGCGCCGAGCAGGTGCCCGGTCATGGACTTGGTCGAGCTCACGGCGAGCTTCCTTGCATGGTCGCCGAAGCAGCTCTTGACAGCCACCGTCTCGGCGACATCGCCGAGCGGGGTCGAGGTTCCGTGGGCGTTAACGTAGTCAACCTGATTGCGATTGACGCCGGCATTTCTCAGCGCATTGGCCATGCAGCGCACGGCGCCTTCGCCGTCCTCGCAGGGAGCGGTAATGTGGTGCGCGTCGGCGCTCATGCCGTAGCCGACAAGTTCGCAATAAATCCGGGCGCCCCGCTTCCTGGCGTGCTCGTGTTCCTCGAGCACCAGTATTCCCGCGCCCTCTCCCAGCACGAAGCCATCGCGGTCCCGGTCCCAGGGACGGCTGGCCGTGGCGGGGTCCTCGTTGCGGCCCGACAGCGCTCGCGCGGCGCAGAATCCGGCGACGCCCAGCGGCGACACGCACGCTTCGGAGCCGCCGGCGATCATCACGTCGGCATCCCCGTACTCGATGAGCCGCCCGGCCTCGCCTATGGAGTGGTTGGCCGTTGTGCAGGCCGTCACCACCGCCAGGTTCGGGCCTTTGAGGCCATACATGATCGAGAGCTGGCCGGATATCAGGTTGATGATCGACCCGGGGATGAAGAACGGCGAGACTTTGCGCGGACCGCTGGCCAGCATTGCCTGGTGCGTTTCTTCGATCATCGGCAGCCCGCCTATGCCGGAGCCGATGCACACGCCGATCTGTTCGCGCTGCTCGCGCTCGAAATCAAGCGCCGAGTCCTTGATTGCCTCGATGGCGCCCGCCAGGCCGTAGTGGATGAAAGTATCGAACCGGCGCGCTTCCTTGGCGGACAGGTATTGCGCCGGATCGAAGCCTTTCACCTCGCCGGCGATCTGCGAGCTGAAAGGTGAAGGGTCAAAGCGGGTGATACGGGTGATGCCGGACTGGCCAGCAAGGATGCTCTTCCAGGCTTCAGGCACCCCGGTGCCGACGGGAGAAACAATACCGAGGCCGGTGACGACGACTCTGCGTCTGGACAAATTCGCTCCGGACGGGGACGAAGTTCAGGATTTGGAATGGCTCTTGATGTAATCAATGGCCAGTTGGACAGTGCCGATTTTTTCCGCTTCCTCGTCCGGAATCTCGGTCTCGAACTCCTCTTCGAGTGCCATCACCAGTTCCACCGTGTCGAGCGAATCCGCGCCGAGGTCGGTGACGAATGAAGATTCGTTCTTGACGTCCGGCTCGTTGACACCCAGTTGCTCGGCAACAATTTTCTTCACGCGTTGTTCAATATTTTCCATTCGGATTTCCTTTCCTCGACAGGATTCAATGCGCTCTCGATTAGCCTCGCGGGCCGGCTGCAACCAGGTTTGGCTGATATCGAATAGGCGCGCTATTTTACCAGATTCTCAAGCCAAAAAAATTGCAAGAATTCAAAGGCCTGATGTGGTTATTCCATGTACATGCCGCCGTTGACATGCAATGTACAGCCAGTGATGTAAGCGGCTCCGGGCGCAGCCAGAAATGCCGCCGCTGCGGCCACGTCTTCCGATCGGCCCAGCCGGCCGAGCGGGATCTGGCCGACCAGCGCCTGACGCTGCTGCTCGCTCAGCACCCGCGTCATGTCCGTGTCGATAAAGCCCGGTGCAATGCAGTTTACGGTGATGTTGCGGCTGCCAACCTCGCGGGCGAGAGACTTGGAGAAGCCAATGATTCCTGCCTTGGCGGCGGCATAATTGGTCTGGCCGGCGTTCCCGGTCACGCCCACCACCGACGTGATGTTGATGATGCGCCCGGCGCGCGCTTTCATCATGGAGCGCAGCACCAGCTTGGAGAGCCGGTAGACTGATTTGAGGTTGGTGGCCATGATCTCATCCCACTCTTCGTCCTTCATCCGCACCAGCAGGTTGTCCCGCGTGATCCCGGCGTTGTTGACGAGGATGGCGATGTCTCCATGCTGCTTCTGGATCGCAGCAACCGCGGACTCCATCTGCTGCGCGTCGTTGACATTGAGCGGCATGCCGGCACCTTTGATGCCGGCGGTCGCAAACTGCTGCCCGATCGCATCGGCGCCCCCTTGGGAGGTTGCCGTGCCAACCACGAACGCCCCTTGCCGGCCGAGTTCCAGCGCTATCGCATGCCCGATTCCCCGCGAGGCGCCGGTGACGAGGGCGACTTTTCCGGCAAGATTCATGACTTGAGCGCCTGCATCGCCTGTTCGAGCGACTGCGGATCGGTAATCGCCAGCCCCTGAAGATTCCCGTCGATGCGCCTGGTCAGGCCCGCCAGCACTTTCCCTGGGCCGCATTCCACTACGTGCGTTACGCCCATGCCAGCCATATGGCGCACCACCTCGACCCACCGCACCGGCTTGCACGCCTGCCGCGCGAGGGCATCCCGGATACGCTGCGGATCACTTTCAATCTCCACATCCACATTATTCACCACCGGGATGCGCGGCGCGCTCACGCCGATATTCACCAGATAGCCCCTCAGCTTGTCAGCAGCCGGTCTGAGCAGTGACGAATGGAACGGGGCGCTCACCGGCAGCATCACTGCACGCTTGGCGCCTTTTGCTTTTGCCGCGGCCGTGCCTCGTTCCACCGCCGGCTTGTGTCCGGCGATCACGACCTGGCTCGGCGCGTTGAAGTTGACCGCTTCGACCACTTGCCCTTGCGCCGCTTCCCGGCACGCGGCATGGACCATGTCATCCTCCAGCCCGAGTATGGCGGCCATGGCGCCCTCGCCGACCGGCACGGCTTCCTGCATTGCCTGGGCACGAAATCGCACCAGCGGCAACGCATCGCGGAACGCCAGCGCGCCCGCCACCACCAATGCCGTGTACTCGCCGAGGCTGTGCCCCGCCAGCACTGCCGGCTCCGTGCCGCCCGCATCGCGCCAGGCTCGATAGACCGCATAGCCTGCGGTCAGCATGAGCGGCTGCGTGTTGACGGTGGAATTCAGTTCTTCCGCGGGCCCATCGGCAACCAGCTTCCACAAGTCCTGCTTGAGCACGTCGGAAGCCTCGACGAAAACTTCCCGCACACCTTTCGATTGTGCGAAAGGCTGCATCATTCCCGCCGCCTGCGAGCCCTGTCCGGGAAAAACAAAAGCGAATTTCATGATCTCCGATCTTCAATCACCACTTCACCAGCACCGCCCCCCAGGTAAAGCCGCCGCCGACACCTTCCATCAGTACATGCTGCCCGGGACGGATACGGCCGTCGCGCACCGCTTCATCGAGGGCGAGCGGTATCGAGGCGGCCGAGGTATTGGCGTGGCGATCCACCGTAACGACGACCTTCTCCATGCTCATGCCGAGCTTCTTGGCGGTGGCCTGGATGATGCGGATATTGGCCTGGTGCGGCACCAGCCAGTCGATGTCCGTTTTTTGCAGTCCGTTGGCCGCCAGGGTCTCTTCGACGATCTCGTCGAGCACCTTCACTGCGAACTTGAACACGCCCGGCCCGTCCATCTTCAGCAGCGGCCGGCCACTCACCTGCCCGCCGCACACCGTGCCCGGCACCGACAGCATGTCTGCATACGCGCCGTCGGCATGCAGGTGGGTCGACAGCAGGCCCGGCGCATTGTCCCGGCGCAGCACGACGGCTCCGGCGCCGTCGCCGAACAACACGCAGGTCCCGCGGTCGTTCCAGTCGAGTATGCGCGAGTAAGTCTCGGCACCCACCACGAGTACGTGGCGATACTGGCCCGAGCGCACGAAATGGTCGGCGGTGGAAACACCGTAGATGAAGCCGCTGCATACCGCCTGCACGTCGAAGGCGGGGCAATTCCGGGTCCCGAGTTTGGCTTGGAGCAGGCAAGCCGTGCTGGGAAACACCATGTCAGGGGTGGTGGTCGCCACCACGATCAGATCAAGGTCGGCCGGCGTAATTCCCGCCGCCGCCAGCGCCTTGCGGCTCGCCTGCAGGGCAAGGTCGCTGGTTTGTTCGCCGTCCGCCGCGATATGCCGCTGGCGAATGCCGGTGCGCGAGTGTATCCACTCGTCGCTGGTATCTATCTTCGCCTCTAGATCGTTATTGGTAAGCACCTTCTCCGGGAGATAGCCGCCGGTGCCGACAATCCTGGAATAGTTGCCGCTCAAGCTGCGCTCCGGTGTATGACCGCCATGCGTTCGGTGATGCGGGCCAGCACGCCGCTGCGCACCTCCCGCACCGCGCGCCGGATCGCGAACGCGAACGCAAACTCATCGGCCGACCCGTGACTCTTGACCACGATGCCGCGCAGCCCGAGCAGGCTTGCTCCGTTATAGCGGCGATGGTCAACGCGGCGCTTGAAGGCGCCGATCACCGGCAGCGCTACCAGCCCCGCCAGCCTGGTAAACAGGTTGCGGCCAAACTCCTCGCGCAAATAGGTGGCGAGCATCTGCGCCAGCCCTTCCGAGGTTTTGAGCGCCACGTTGCCGACGAAGCCGTCGCATACCACGATATCGGTGGTGCCCTTGTAGATGTCGTCGCCCTCGACGTAGCCGTGAAAATTCAGCCCGCTGCCCCGCATCAGTTCAGCGGCCTGCTTCACCTGCTCGTTGCCCTTGCTGTCCTCGGCCCCGATGTTGAGCAGGCCCACCGTCGGGCGCGGCTTGCCTTCGACCGAGCTCACCAGTTCCGAGCACATAATGCCGAACTGCAACAGGTGTTCCGGCTCGCAGTTGACGTTGGCGCCGAGATCCAGAACGTAGGTGTGCCCCGTCAGCGTAGGCAGCTGGGTGGCGATCGCCGGGCGGTCGATGCCGGTAAGCGTTTTCAGCACGAAGCGCGAGATTGCCATCAGGGCGCCGGTGTTTCCGGCGCTGACGCACGCCGCTGCTGCGCCCTGCTCGACCAGGTTGATGGCGATGCGCATCGACGAATCCTTCTTGCCGCGCATGGCAGCGGCGACCGCTTCGTCCATCTCCACCACTTCGCTCGCGTGTACGACCTTCAGTCGCAGGCCTGCGGCATGGCCCGTCCGCCGCAGCTCACGCTCGATCGTGTCCTGCCGTCCGACCAGCAGGAACTCGACGTCCGGGTCTTCGTTGAGGATGGTCAACGCGGCGGGCACGGTGACGTGCGCGCCGTGATCGCCCCCCATGCAGTCGATGGCAACCGTCACCCCCATCCGCGTCCCCCCTTTCCAGGCGGCGCGCCGGCCATCAATCGTGCGACGTCGGGCAAGCGCCTAGTCACCCTTGGTCTTGACGACCTTCTTGCCCCGGTAATAGCCGTTCGGGCTGATGTGATGCCGCAGGTGCACTTCGCCGGTCGTCGGCTCGAGCGCCAGCGGCGGATTGGAAAGCGCGTCGTGCGAGCGGTGCATGCCGCGCTTCGACGGAGACTTCTTGTTCTGCTGTACTGCCATTGCTATCGCTCCTTGATTTTCAACTGCTCTTTTGCTTCAGCGCGGCGAGTTTGGCAAACGCCGAAGATCCCGCGCCATCCTTTGCTGCCGTTCGATCTGGTTCGCACTGCCCCTCCTCGTGCCGGGGGGCGTACGGCAGGCTCAGCAGAATTTCCTCTTCAACCAGGGCCGCCACGTCCAGTTTGGCGCTCGCTTCGATCCATTCTGCGTCTCCGTCGTCCGGGTCGCCCCCGTCCGCAGTGACCGCGCCCACCAGCAGCAGCGTATTCGCCAGCCGCAGCGGATAATCCAGCGCCCCAAGGCACCGCTGACACTGCAGGCGCAACGTGCCGCTGATATCGAGGCTGAGGATTGGGCGCTGGCGCGCATCGTGGCCGCCCTGCACCATGAACTCCACCTCTCCCGGCGTTTCAGCCAGACTGTCCCGCAACCGCAGCAGCCCCGGCACAGGCAAGCTGCCGCGCAGCGCCTGCCCGGTCCGGGCAAACTCCAGACTATCGATGACAGTCTGTGCAGGCATAGGCGGCGCATGATAGTATTTTTGCGCTACCCTGTCAAAGAAAATTTGCAGAAAAATCGAGCTTTGGCAGAGACTTAGGCCATCCCCCCGTGTTTATCCCCCGTCTCGTGCTCGCTTCTACTTCACCCTACCGCCGCGAACTTCTGGCGCGGCTGCGGTTGCCGTTCGAAGTACGGGCGCCTGCCGTGCATGAAGGCGCCTTGCACGGAGAGGCGGCGCGCGACACCGCCCTGCGTCTTGCGCAGGCGAAGGCACGCGCCGTGAGCACCGAGTTCCCGCAAGCGCTGGTCATCGGCTGCGATCAGGTAGCGGACCTCGATGGCGCCCACCTGGGCAAGCCGGGCAACCATGCGAATGCGGTCGCCCAACTCAAGGCGATGCGCGGCAGGGACGTCGTGTTCCATACTGCCGTGGCGCTGCTCAATTCCGGGACCGGTGCGTTGCAGGCAGCGGATGTCCCAACCACCGTCTGCTTCCGTCAGTATGGCGATGGCGAGATTGAGCACTACCTGGAACGGGAACGGCCCTATGACTGCGCCGGCAGCGCCAAGATCGAGGGTCTGGGCATAGTGCTGGTCGCGCGCGTGCGGGGCGATGACCCCAGTGCGCTGATCGGACTGCCGCTGATGCGGCTCGCCGCCATGCTCCGGAATGAAGGGGTCGCGGTTGTCTGACCTGAAACGGGGCAAGCTCTACCTGATACCGGTTGCTCTCGGCGGGGAGGACGCGGCGTCGCTGATTCCCCCCGCGACGCTGGATGCGGCGCGCAGCCTGCGGACATTCGCCGTCGAAAATGCCAAGTCCGCGCGCCGCTTCCTCAAGGCGATCGGCCATCCCATGCCGTTGCAGCAGATTGTCCTTCATCAGTTCGACGAGCACGCGCGCGATGTCGAGCCCTTGCTCGCGCTGCTGCTCGCCGGCGAGGACTGCGGGCTGATGTCGGAGGCGGGCTGCCCGGCGGTGGCCGACCCGGGCGCCTCGCTGGTGCAGCGCGCACACGATGCCGGAATCGACGTGATGCCGCTGGTCGGTCCCTCCTCCATCCTGCTGGCGCTGATGGCATCCGGCATGAACGGGCAGCGCTTTGCTTTCCGCGGCTATCTGCCGGTGGACAGAATGGAGCGCGCGCGCCGTCTCCGCGAACTCGATGCGCTGTCATCCCGGGAAACCCAGATCTTCATTGAGACTCCCTATCGCAACGCTGCCATGTTGCAGTCCCTGCTCGAACACTGCCGCGGCGATACGCTGCTGTGCATTGCCGCCGATCTCACTTTGCCAGCCGCATCGGTGATAACGCGCTCCGTCGCGCTCTGGCAAAAAAATCCGCCGGCTGTGGACCGGCGGCAGGTGGTGTTTCTACTCGGACGAACAGAGTCCTGAGCAATTATCTCAGCGTCATGCCTTGAACGGCGCCGAAACGGGCCAGACTTTCGGCCACGCCTGCGCCAAATCTCTTGGCGAGACGCTCCGCGATATTCTCGCGCGGCGTGAAATCCACGATGTCCTCTGCCTTGATCACTTCCCGCGCCACGTATTCGACGCCGCCCAGCGCATCGGCAAGCCCCAACTCGACGCTCTTCTGGCCCACCCACAACAGGCCGGAGAACATGTCGGGAGTCTCCTTCAGCCGTTTGCCGCGGCCTTGCCGGACGACGCCAATGAATTGCTGGTGGATATCGCCCAGCATCTGCTGAGCGTGCTCCTTTTGCGGCTCGAGCAGCGGCGAGAACGGATCGAGGAATCCCTTGTTGTCGCCGGCCGCCAGCAGACGGCGTTCGACGCCGAGCTTTTCCATCACCCCGGTAAAGCCGAAGCCATCCATCAACACGCCGATGGAGCCTACTATGCTCGCCTTGTCGACATATATGCGGTCGGCAGCAACCGCCACGTAGTAGCCGCCCGAAGCGCAGATGTCTTCCACCACCGCGTACAGCGGGATGTCGGGATGCTTGGTGCGCAGGCGCCGGATTTCATCGTTGATGTACCCTGCCTGCACCGGACTGCCACCCGGGCTGTTGATGCGCAGAATCACGCCCTGGGTGCGCTTGTCCTTGAATGCGTCCTGCAGCCCCGCCATGACGACTTCGGCGCTGGCCGCGCTGCTGGACGAGATCACCCCTTGCAGGTCCACCAGGGCGGAGTGCCTGCCGGGACTGGAGTCCTTCTTGCTGAACCAGCCCAGACCCACGAACAACAGCGCGAACAGGTAAATGAATAGCAGCATCTTGAAGACAATCCCCCACTGGCGGGCGCGGCGCTGTTCCTGGATAGCCGCCAGTGCGACTTTCTCGATGGTCTGCCGTTCCCAATTCGTCCCGGGTTCTCCCGCTTCCTGTTCTGCCATGATTGCCGTCCTTGAAGAATGCTGCCACGCGGCGTCATTGCCGCAGCCCCCGCTATCTTACTCCGGCTACACGTCCGTTACGCCCGCGGGCAGCGGAACATTCACCTCAGCCGCAACAGCCACTGCCGCAGCCCCTCGAAGTCGTCCATGCATGTCACCGGATCGTAGGCCAGCAGGTATTCCTTCGTGTGGGCGCCGTATGCGACGCCGACACGGGCGACACCGGCAGCTCGCGCCATTTCCATGTCATGCGTGGTGTCGCCGATCATCAATGCGCGCTCCCGGTCCACGTCCAGCGCGCCCAACAGTTCCTGCAACATGCCGGGATGGGGTTTGGAATGACCTTCGTCGGCGCAGCGCGTGGCGTGAAACAACGGTGCCAGCCCGGTGGCCGCGAGTGCGCGGTTGAGACCACGGCGGCTCTTGCCTGTGGCTACCGCCAGCAGAAAACCGCGATCGTGCAGCGCCGCCACCGTTTCGGCCGCCCCGGGAAACAGCGATGTGCCGGAATCATTTACCAGGAAATGATGGCGGTAACGCTCTCTCACCTCCGGGTAACGGGCCGGGTCGATCCCCGGTAGAAGATAGGACACGGCGTCATCGAGACCCAGGCCGATGACGTAGCGCGCCCGTTCCGCGGTCGGCACCGGCAGATCCAGATCGCGGCAGGCGTCCTGCAGCGACACCGTGATGGCGGCCGCCGAATCCATGAGCGTGCCGTCCCAGTCGAATACCAGCAGGTCGAAACGTCTAGCCAACGCGCGCTTCCCCGGCATCGAGCGTCGCCAGAAATGCCTGGAGCTCAGGCGGCAGCGGTGCTTCCAGCGCCAGGGTGGCGCCGCTTTGGGGATGAGTGATGACGGCTTCGCACGCGTGCAGGAACATGCGCTTGAGTCCCAGGCGTGCAAGTTGCTTGTTGAGGGCGAAATCGCCGTACTTGTCGTCGCCGGCAACCGGAAAGCCGACATGGGCGAGATGCACGCGGATCTGGTGGGTGCGACCGGTCTTGAGGTCCGCCGTGAGCAGGCTGTACTGGTCCCAGCGCCGTTGCAGGCGGAACACCGTGTGCGCGGGCATGCCCTCGCTTTTTACAGCGACGCGGCGCTCGCCGGAAGGCAGCACGTACTTGTGCAGCGGCAGCCTGACGCTGCGCTGGTCATCGCGCCAGCGCCCTTTCACCAGCACGCGGTAGAGCTTATGCACTGCGCCCTCCCGCAGCTGTCGGTGCAATGCGAGCAGAGCCGAGCGCCGTTTGGCCAGCAACAGGACGCCTGAGGTGTCCCGGTCGAGCCGATGCACCAGTTCCAGGAAGCGTGCCTCGGGCCGCTCCTGGCGCAACTGCTCCACCACCCCGCGGCTGATGCCGCTGCCACCATGCACCGCGACACCGGCCGGCTTGTTGATTACCAGAAGCAGATCGTCTTCGTATAGCACGTCGGCCTTGAGACGCGACACTGGCGCATGCCCGGAAGTCGCAGCCGGCCTGGCGGTGCGCAGGGGCGGCAGGCGCAGTCGGTCACCCTCCCGCACCCGGTAGTCGGGCGCGACGCGGCGACTATTGATGCGCACCTCGCCGCTGCGGAGGATGCGGTAGATATGGCTCTTGGGGACCCCTTTCAGCCGCTTAGTCAGGTAGTTGTCCACGCGCTGGCCGGCGGATTCCGCCTCCACTTCGTGCGAGGTGGCCGAATCTTTACTTAAGCCTTTCATTTCCCTATACTATTCTCAGCACGTCGCGATGGACCGGGCAGCCCGCAGCAAACTGCCGCGCAAGTCCGGCTCCGCGATCCGGTTGGCGCCCCGTTCCAGGCAGTTAATTTCGGGTGTGCGCGAATCAAGGCAAGCGTGCTGAAGCGCGCGCCGCGGATTACGGTTGCAGGACCGAACGAAGACTGCGCCGGACGCCAATGCGCCGCAAGGAATGGTTAATGTCGCTCACCACACTGAAGTAGCGATACTAGACGAAATTCGCGCTCACGACACCCCGAGAATTCCCGGATTTCGCGCCTTTTGCGCGAATCCCGTTGGCAAATCACACGAGACATCAGGATAAGCAAGTCCAACATGTTCACGCCACGCGACTGAACCAGTCAGCGCCGCCTGCCCAAGTTGGCAGGCTTGTGGTTTGCCCCATCCCGTGTTTTGAGCGCGGGAGAAGACAACAATGAAGAGAATGCTGTTCAACGCGACGCAGGTGGAAGAGCTGCGAGTCGCCATTGTCGACGGTCAGAAACTCGTCGACCTCGATATCGAAACCCCCGGCAAAGAGCAGCGCAAGAGCAACATCTACAAGGGGGTCATCACCCGTATTGAACCCAGCCTCGAGGCGGCCTTCGTCGATTACGGCGCCGAACGCCACGGCTTTCTGCCCTTCAAGGAGGTCGCCCGCGCCTTCTTCAAGCCCGGCGTGGACGTGGGCCGCGCCAGCATCAAGGAGGCGCTCAACGAAGGCCAGGAACTCATCGTTCAGGTTGACAAGGACGAGCGTGGCAACAAGGGTGCGGCGCTCACCACTTTCATCAGCCTCGCCGGCCGTTACCTCGTGCTGATGCCGAACAATCCGCGCGGCGGCGGCGTGTCGCGCCGTATCGAAGGCGAGGAGCGCAACGAGTTGCGCGACGTCATCGACCAGCTCGAAGTGCCCCAGGGCATGAGCGTCATCGGCCGCACCGCGGCCATCGGTCGCGCCGCCGAAGAGCTGACCTGGGACCTGAACTACCTGATGCAGCTCTGGCGCGCCATCGAAAGCGCCGCGAAACAGCAGAACGGCGCGTTCCTGATCTACCAGGAATCCAGCCTCGTGATCCGCGCCATCCGCGACTACTATCACCAGGACATCGGCGAAGTCCTGATCGATACCGAAGGCGTTTACGAGCAGGCCCAGCAGTTCATGAGCCACGTCATGCCGCAGAACGTCAACCGCATCAAGCTGTACCGGGATGACGTACCGCTGTTCTCGCGCTTCCAGATCGAACACCAGATCGAGTCCGCATACGCGCGTTCGGTCAACCTGCCGTCCGGCGGCGCGGTCGTGTTCGACCACACCGAGGCGCTGGTATCGATAGACGTCAACTCCGCCCGTTCGACGCGTGGCTCGGACATCGAGGAAACCGCGTTTCGCACCAACATGGAGGCCGCCGAGGAGATCGCCCGGCAACTGCGGTTGCGCGACCTGGGCGGCCTCATCGTGATCGACTTCATTGACATGGAGAGCGGCCGCAACCAGCGCGAAGTAGAAAACCGGCTGCGCGACTCCATGCGCTACGACCGCGCCCGCGTGCAGACGGGCAAGATCTCGCGTTTCGGGCTGATGGAGTTGTCGCGCCAGCGACTGCGCCCGTCGCTCGGTGAAACCGCGCACAACCCCTGTCCCCGCTGCCACGGCACGGGCCACATCCGCGGCACCGAGTCCACCGCGCTGCACATCCTGCGCATCCTGCAGGAGGAAGCGATGAAGGAAAACACCGGAGTGGTCAATGCCCAGGTGCCGGTGGACGTCGCCACCTTCCTGCTGAACGAGAAACGCGTGGACCTGCAGTCGATCGAGACGCGGCACCGTGTCACCATCATGCTGATCCCCAACGTGCATCTCGAGACGCCGAATTACACGATCACTCGGATGCGCCACGACGACCTCAACAAGACCGAACCGCTGCCGGCCAGCTACAACCTGGTGACGCTCCCGACCGAGGAGGAACAGAACGCGCAGCCGGGATCGTCCGAACCGGCAGCACCGCGCCCGGAAGCCGTGGTCAAAGGCATTACGCCGCAGCAGCCGGCGCCGATACCCGTCGCGAGGGAAGTCAAGGCGGAACAGCAGCCGCAACCCGCCGCGCCTGCCGCAGCCGAAGCCTCGATCATCGGGAAGATCTTCGGCTGGTTCAAGCGCCCGTCACCCCCTGCCGCCACGCCGGCAGAAAGCGCTGCGCGTCCCCCGCTTCCGGAACGCCCCCAGCACCGCGGCCGGCACGAGCGCGGCGACCGGGACGGCGGACGGCGCGATCGCCAGCCTGAACGCGGGCAACAAGGCGGTCAGCGCCAGGACCACCAGCGCAACCGCGACCAGCAACGCGACGGCGGGCGTCACCGCCACGAGCAGGATCGAAACGACCAGCGACGGCACGACGGCAATCGGCAGAATTCCCAGGGCCAGGGACCGCGGCAGCAGCAACCTCAGCAACAGCAACCGCAGCGCGGTGCGGCGCAGGACCAGCAGCCGCCGCGCGAGCACGGCGAGCAGCGTGAAGGACGGGGCAGAAGGCGCCGCCGCGGCGGCCGCGACCGCCAGGAGCAGCGCCAAGGGGAAGGCGGCGGCGGACAATCCGTACGCGGACCGCACCCGGAATCGGCGCAACGAGAGCCGTTTCGTCCAGCGAGCGAGATGACAGCAGCGGCCACGGGGCTGGCGGCGGTGGCTGCCACCCAGTTCGAGCCGGTGGCGGCAAGAACGATGACCGAGGACGTCGGGCCGGCCGGCGGTTCGTACCAGGAACCGCGCATCGAGCGCCCGGCGTTTGAAAACGAGCAGGTGCGCGAATATCCCCAGCAGACGGCGGCGCAAGTGGATGCCGTTCCGGCCGGCGCCGGCTATGCCCCTGCAGTTCCGGTCAAGATTGAATGGCCTCCGGAACTGAAACAGGTCGAATCGGATCCCGAAAAAATTGAGTCGCTACAGCAGGAGGCCGTCCAGGAAGCGCCTGCGCCGCGCCCGCGGCGGGTGCGTCCGCCCTCGCAGCCGGTCAGCGAAGAGCCTCTGGTACAGATCGAAACGGACCAACGCCCCTAGCAACGTGCCGGACTAAACGTCGATCTGCGCCCGCAGATGGCGCAGCAGCCCCTGTGCTGCCTGCTCCACCATGTCGAGCACCTGCTCGAATCCCTTGGGGCCGCTATAGTAGGGATCGGGCACCTCACGCGATCCTGCAATCGGGCTGAACTCCATTAAGAGCTTCAGCTTGTGCGTGTGCCGCGGAGGGCACAGGCGCACGAGCGCGTGCAGGTTGGTTTCGTCCATCGCCAGCAGGTAGTCGAAATCGGCGAAATCCCGATGGCTGACTTGACGCCCGCGCAGCGTGCTCAGATCGTAGCCGCGACGGCTTGCCGCCAGTTGCGCGCGCGCATCCGGTGGCTCACCGACGTGATAGTCGACGGTGCCCGCGGAATCGCTGGCGATTCGCTCCGCAAGACCGGCTTCAGCGACGTAACGCTTGAATACCCCTTCGGCGGTGGGCGAGCGGCAGATGTTGCCCGTGCAAACGAACAGGATCCGGATTTGCGTGCTCATGCTACTTCGATGAACAGGCGTTCCTTGAGCGCCCGCAACTGGTCGCGCAGTTGCGCCGCGCGCTCGAATTCGAGGTTGCGTGCCGCCTCCAGCATGGCCTTCTCCAGTTGCTTCAACTCCCGCGTCAGCGCCTTCTCGTCCATGGTTTCGTAGCGCGCCTGGGTTTGCGCGGCCTTCAGTTGCGTGCGCGCCTCATCGTGATCGTACACCCCCTCGATGATGTCCTTGATGCGCTTTGAGATGCCAATCGGGGTTATGCCGCGCGCTGCATTGTAGGCCGTCTGCTTCCGGCGGCGGCGCTCGGTCTCATCCATGGCCCGGCGCATCGAGTCGGTGATTCTGTCGGCGTAGAGGATCGCGCTGCCGTTGATGTGCCGCGCCGCGCGCCCGATGGTCTGGATGAGCGAGCGCTCCGAACGCAAGAAACCCTCCTTGTCCGCGTCGAGTATTGCCACCAGCGACACTTCGGGCAGGTCGAGCCCCTCGCGCAGCAGGTTGATGCCGACCAGCACGTCGAACTGCCCCAGGCGCAGGTCGCGGATGATCTCGACGCGCTCGACGGTGTCGATATCGGAGTGCAGGTACCGCACCTTGACGCCCTGCTCGCTGTAGTAATCGGTGAGATCCTCCGCCATCCGCTTGGTGAGCGTGGTTACCAGTACGCGTTCGTTCACCTTTACCCGCTCGTTGATCTCGGACAGCAGATCGTCCACCTGCGTGGCAGCGGGCCGCACTTCCAGCATCGGGTCCACCAGCCCGGTCGGCCGCACCACCTGCTCCACCACCTGGGCCTGGTGCGTCCGCTCGTACTCGGCCGGGGTCGCGGAAACGAACACGGTACGCCGCAAGTGCTGTTCGAACTCGTCGAAGCGTAGCGGCCGGTTATCCAGGGCCGACGGCAGCCGGAAGCCGTAGTTCACCAGGTTTTCCTTGCGCGCGCGGTCGCCGCGGTACATGCCGCCCAGTTGCGGAACGGTGACGTGGCTCTCGTCGACGATCATCAGCGCGTCGTGCGGCAGGTAATCGATCAGCGTCGGTGGCGGCTCTCCCGGCTGGCGGCCCGAGAGGTGCCGCGAATAATTCTCGATGCCCTTGCAGAAGCCCATTTCCGCCAGCATCTCGAGGTCGAAGCGCGTGCGCTGCTCGATGCGCTGGGCTTCGACCAGCTTGTTCTCCTTCTGGAACCAGTCGCTGCGCTCCCGCAGCTCCGCCTTGATCGCCTCGATCGCGCGCAGCGTCGTGGAACGCGGCGTGACGTAATGGCTGGAGGGATATACCGTGAAGCGCGGCACGCGCTGCAGCACCTGGCCGGTGAGCGGGTCGAACACGTGGATGGACTCCACCTCGTCGTCGAACAGCGTCAGTCGGACAGCCGATTCCGAATTCTCGGCCGGGAAGATGTCGAGCACCTCGCCGCGCACCCGGAACACGCCGCGCCGGAACTCGAATTCATTCCTCTCATACTGCATGGCGGCGAGGCGCTGGATGGCCTCGCGCTGCGGCAGCTTCTCGCGCTCCCGCAAGTGCAGGATCATGCTGTGATAGTCCACCGGGTCGCCAATGCCGTAGATCGCGGAAACGGTGCAGACGATGATGGTGTCGCGGCGCTCGAGCAGGGACTTGGTGGCGGAGAGCCGCATCTGCTCGATGTGCTCGTTGATGCTGGAGTCCTTTTCGATGAACAGGTCCTTCGACGGCACGTAGGCTTCGGGCTGGTAATAGTCGTAGTACGAGACGAAGTACTCGACCGCGTTTTCCGGGAAGAACTCGCGCATCTCCGAATAGAGCTGCGCCGCCAGCGTCTTGTTCGGCGCCATGATCAGCGCCGGGCAGCCGAGCTGGGCGATGACGTGCGCCATGGTGTAGGTCTTGCCGGAGCCGGTGACCCCGAGCAGGGTCTGGAACGCAAGTCCGTCGCGCACGCCGGCGACGAGCTTCTCGATCGCCTCGGGTTGGTCGCCAGCCGGCGGGAACAGCAGGTTCAGGCGGTACGGGCTCCCGGGAAATCCGGCCAGAGCCGGAGCACTGGCAACAATCTTGGGATCGGGTGCGGGTCGGTTCATTTCTGCCCGGGATCGCGAAAGTTAACTTTTGATTTTCCCACAATGCGGCGCCTTGCCGCCAGCCTGTCATCACGCGGGCCCGTTCGCGCGTTGTCCGGTTACGTCCAGGCGCACCAACGGGTAAAATATCGCCTGACAGGAGAGTTTTTCATCCATGTTTCCCCGGGTTCCCGCCAAAATATGAGCCAGACCCTGCTAGCCGGCCTCGAAATGGCGCCGCGTGACCCCATCCTGGGCGTCACCGAGGCCTACAACACGGACGCCAACCCCAACAAAGTCAACCTGGGCGTCGGCGTTTATTACGACGACAACGGCAAAGTCCCGGTCCTGGAGTGCGTTCGCCGCGTCGAACAGAAGCTCGCGGAAAGCCCCCTGCCCCGCAACTACCTGCCGATCGACGGCATACCTGCCTACGACCGCGCGGTGCAGGAGCTGGTCTTCGGCAAGGACAGCCCCGCGGTGCGCGAGCAGCGCGTGGTGACGGTGCAGACGCTGGGCGGCACCGGCGCGCTCAAGGTTGGCGGCGACCTGCTGCGCCGTATCAATCCCGGGGCGGGCCTGTGGATCAGCAACCCGAGCTGGGAGAATCACCAGGCGGTGTTCGAGTACGCCGGCTTCAAGGTCGGCGCCTACCCCTACTACAACCCGGCCACGCACGGCCTCGATTTCGACGGCATGATCGGCGCCCTCGACCGGTTGCCTGCCGGGTCGGTCGCGGTGTTGCACGCCTGCTGCCACAACCCGACCGGTGTGGACCTTGCGCCCGGACAGTGGGAGCGGATCATCGAAGTCGTCAATCGCCGCCGGCTGGTGCCGTTCCTCGACATGGCGTACCAAGGGTTCGCCGACGGCCTCGATGCCGACGCGATGGCGGTGCGCCGCTTCGCCCAGGCGTGCCCGGTGGTGTTCGTGTCGAGCTCGTTCTCCAAGTCGCTCTCGCTATACGGCGAGCGCGTTGGCTCCTTGTCGGTGGTAACCGGCAGCCCGGATGAGGCCGCCCGCACGCTGAGCCAGTTGAAG
>Ga0208320_1000038_pt1 | contig 20616 bp, 25 predicted proteins | sample EasRivMeERMZT299_FD_187531 | JGI IMG/M metagenome (GOLD analysis project Ga0208320, IMG submission 187531) | Soil microbial communities from meander-bound floodplain in the East River, Colorado, USA - East River MetaG ERMZT299 (SPAdes) (version 2) | ecosystem: Environmental > Terrestrial > Soil...
CGACTTGAGAAGAGTCAAATCCGCTATCACTGACCCGGTGGATGTGCCACCTTACAGATTCGTAGAAGCGCCACATTACGTCCAAGCCTACACCATCATTCAGTCCTTGCTGGCTCGAGTCCAGCGAGGGCCTGTCCACATAGCAGTTGACATAGAGACGAGAGCAGGCCACATCGCCTGTATCGGCCTCGGGTGGTCGAAATACGACGCCCTTTGCATCCCCCTCATGAAGTCCCCGGCGGGCAGTTACTGGCTCGAGACCGAGGAGTTCCACTTGATGAAGGTCCTCCGGGACCTCTTGACCCACCCGAATTGCCTCGTCTCCGGCCAGAACTTCTCCTACGATGCCCAATACTTTCAGCGTCACCTTGGCTACATCCCGAACCTGGCCCTTGATACAATGGTCACCCACCATGTCTGTTTCCCTGGTACGGACAAAGGACTGGACGTTCTTTCGAGTCTATATTGTGAGAACCACATCTTCTGGAAGAACGATGGCAAGGAATGGCATCAGCGTCAGGATGAGAAGGTCCTCTGGCACTATAACTGTGAGGATGCTGTCCGGACCTGGGAGATTGCCGAAGTCCTAAGCGAGACCGTCGTGAAGCTCGGCCTAGAAGGCCCATGCCGCTTCCAGCACCGGATGTGGGGTCACGTGGTCCAGACCATGCTCGATGGCGTCAAGGTCGCCATCGAAGCGAAAAAGCAACTATCCTCTGAACTAGCCACGGAGAAAGCCGCCCGCGAAGCCTGGCTTGCTTTCGTCTTCGGCCATCCTGTCAACCCGCGGTCGCCCGCCCAGATGAAAAGGCTCTTCTACGATGACCTCAAACTCCCTGTTCAGTACAAGCGGACTAAAGAAGGTCCTCGCCCGTCTCTGGACGAAAACTCCCTCAAAACCCTCTCCAAGAAGGAGCCAGTCATCCGACCAGTCGTTAAGCGACTTCTTGAAATTCGTAGCCTGGGCGTCTTCAAATCAACTTTCGTTGACGCTACCCTTGACCGCGACCAGCGCATGCGCACATCGTATAACGTTGCTGGAACGGAAACGTATCGCCTCAGTAGTTCTGAGAACGCATTTGGTTCTGGCCTCAACATGCAAAACATCCCAGGGGAGAACAAAGATTCACCAGACGAAGAGTTTTACCTTGACCTGCCCAACGTGCGAAAGCTCTTTGTGCCTGACTCTGGATGTGAAATAGCAGACATGGACTTGTCCCAGGCCGATCTACGCATAGTCGTAGAGGAAGCCGATGAGGAAGAAATGCGCCAGCTCCTTGACGCTGGCCTAGACCCTTATACTGAAATTGCCAAGGAATTCTACAATGACAAAACCATTAGCAAGAAAGATTCCCGCCGTGCTAAGTTCAAGGCTTTCGCCCACGGAACCCACTACCTGGGAACACCAAAAGGTCTTGCTGGGCGCATTGGACTTTCTATTGCAGACGCTGAGAGAACGCAGAGTTGGTATTTCAAGCGCTTTCCGAAGATTCAGCACTACGGGGAGCGGATACGCAACTCTGTCGATAAAACCCGTTCAGTGTCCAATGTATTCGGGTACAGACGGTACTACTTCGATCGGCTTGACAGTACACTTTATAACCAAGCCGCTGCCTGGATCCCCCAGTCAACCGTCGGACTGCTAATAAACCACATCTGGGACCAGGTCCGTACCCACGCACCGGAGATTCGGGTATCCTTGCAAGTTCACGATTCCCTAGTCTTCCAGTACCCTATCGAGGTGGCCGATGAATGTAAAGCCAAGCTCCTCACACTCTCCAGATATCCGATCCCTTACACCCGCCCGCTCATCATCCCGACAGGTCTTAAAACATCCCGCGTTTCGTGGGGAGATTGTAGCTAATAATAAGGGGAGTTCATGTCCCGGAAACTCGGTGACTGGATCGATGGCTTTACGAGGTACGCCGCTTTTGGAGAAGCTCCGAAACGAATGTACTTTTGGGTGGCAGTGTCGACTATCGCGGGGGCGCTTCGCCGTCGAGTCTGGATCGACCAGGCTTATTTCCAGTGGTATCCCAATCTCTATATCGTTCTGGTTGCGCCTCCGGGAATTGTTTCAAAGTCCACCACTGCCGAAATTGGTATGTCTCTCCTGCGGCAAGTCCCTGGAGTTAACTTCGGACCAAGTGTCGTCACCTGGCAGTCCCTGGTCAAATCGTTCGCGGAAGCGTGCGAAAGCTTCTCCATAGGGGAGACTTATTACCCGATGAGCGCGCTCACTATTGTTTCTAGTGAGTTCGGAAACCTTGTCAACCCCAAGGACAAGGACATGATTGACATGCTGGTGAATCTCTGGGACGGTCGCTCGTTTACCAAGGCTACGAAGATGTCGGGGACCGACGAGGTGACAAATCCCTGGATCAACCTCATCGCTTGCACCACGCCAGAGTGGATCGCGGGCAACTTCCCCGAGTATATGATAGGAGGCGGCTTCACTAGCCGTTGCATATTCTGCTATGAAGAAGCAAAAGAGAAGTATGTTGCCTACCCCGGACTGGAAGTCCCTGCTGACCTCAAGGCACAAGAAGCCGACCTCGTACATGATCTTGAGCACATCGCCACTCGGCTGGCCGGGGAGTACAAACTGGATTCTGAAGCAGTGGCTTGGGGCGAGTGGTGGTATAAGTACTGGTACGAAGAGGGCTGCAAGGGCCTGGACACAGTCAGGTTCGGCGGGTACATAGCCCGGAAGCAGACCATGATTCACAAGCTGGCGATGGTCCTCGCTGCCGCCCAGCGGGATGAGCTAGTCATTGTTGAAGAAGATCTCAAGGCCGCTAACAACATGCTCACAGACCTCGAGCCCGCCATGTCCAAGGTCTTCGACCGCATCGGGATGAGTGACGCGGCATTCCAGCAGGAGCGGTTCTTGAAATGGGTCCAGTCGCGGGGAGGCATTTCCCAGTGGGCTGCGCACAACTACCTGCGCAAGTACTTCCCGGACAAGCAGATCGCGGGGAATATTCTGGAATCGCTGCTAATGTCGAACCAGATCAAGTTCGACGGGGTGATGATCCGGCCTACTTGGGAGGGTACAGACCTTCCCAGCCAGGCGGAAGCTCCATAGGGGCCTTCGCGGGATCGAACTGGCCTCGGGCCTTTAGTTCCTGCAGTATCCGATATCGCCGGATGTACTCAGGGGACAAGAACTCATCACCCTTAACCATCTGCATGGCCAGGGGATTATCGAACTGCATCGGCGCGCCAATAGCACTTTTCTTCGCCATGTTGGCAGCTTCTTCCCCAGCGATACTACGATAAGCCGTCCAGTCTGGGTGCGAGCGGCGTTTAGACATTTCTTTGAACAGCACCTGCGCTTCAGGGTTCTCCATCAGGTTCGCGGCTATCTGCGGACGCATTACTACAGCATTGCCTCCAGGGCCCAGTCCATGCTCTTTCTGCACAGCATGCGTTCCCTCGTGGGCTAGAATCCCGCGGACTCCATAAGGCCCTTCAAAGGAGCGGGCATTTGCTTCGATCCAGGACGGATCACCACGGAAGAAGCTCCCACCAGCTTTCTCGTCCCGCGCGACCAAGTTGACTCTCGTCGGCACATTCGCTGACTCGGGGGCATAGCGCAGCAGCTTCTCTAACTCTGCCCCTTCGTAGAAATCCTGGAGCCGCGTGTTCGGGCGTCCAGACATCACATCCATTACTGCGCTCTCAGGAAGCCTGCCCGCCGTTGTCGGAATAGCCTCAGCATACCCGGCCATCTGTCCCTGCTTTCCCACAACAGGGAAGACTCCCACCGCTTTCGCTGCGTCAGAAATTGAGAGACCGCTCTTTACCAGCGCCTGCATCCTCTGCACCAGACTAGCCCCAGCAGCTTTTATCACTCCTGCCCCTCCAGCATTCAGTACTATTTCTTCCGCCCGCTGTTCCGCAGGCTTCGCCATGAACCGCTTGGCGTCTTGGTCCATCTGGTACAAGTTCTCACGGGGATTCACAAACCAGTTCTTGACCCGTTTCTTCACTTCATCCAGGCCCGAGAAAACCTGGCCAAGCACCGGCTGGGGAGTATACCCTTCCAATGCTTTGGCCAGATCTTCTTTCGATGCCATTAGAGCCACCAGCGCGTGAACGCAAACTCTCCGTGTTTCGGATGGACTAGCCAGCTAGTTTGATGCGCTCTGGCGTGACGGCCGCAGGAGTGGTCGAAGGGATTGGTACCACTAAGCGACCCGCCGCTGTTATAAAGCAACGTGCTCACAGCAGTATGAAAGTGCCCAAAGACCATCTTGGTGAAGTTCGCCTCTGGCACATTCATCCGTTTCACAGCTTCCATCGCAGCCCGCCGATCGAAGCCGTAGTACGGAAGCCCGGCCCATCCCTTGATCTCGTGGCCGTGGAAGCATAGATAGCGCTCTCTGCCCACATTCACCAGATGGGAAGACTTCGTATGGATATTCACCTTGACGTTCTTCAGGTTCTGGGTGTGCTGCTTAATCGTATGCGCGACCACATACCCCCAGTTGTTCAACCCGCCATCCGAGGCCTGGTTTTTCCTCGTCATCCTCCCGTGATTGTCTATCGTGATCCAGTCGGAGTCAATGACTTCAAAGTGCGGAGCCAGCATCGCCACCAGCGCACCCAGGTCGTACCCGCAACGAATAGCCTGAACCGGAGCCGGATAAGCATTCGTCGTTTGAAGTTCGATATGGATGTCCCCTGAAACGTAGTCTCCAGTACCAATGATCTGGAGCCTTGGTATATGATAACCCGCCCGCTGGACCTTTGCAAAATCAATGACTCGACGGCCGAGTTCCTGGAGCCGAGCCGTAAAAATCTCAGGAGAGAATTCACCGAAGCCATCTACGTCATCCCTTTTGGTAACCTCGCCATTGTGAAGGTCAGTCAGGTGCAGCACCATTGTGATCGGAGCCTGCCCAACATGGTCCTTCGGGTTATACAACATCGGCTTGGGCTTGGTCCCAGTAATCGCGTCAGTAAGAGCCAGCACGCGCTCGCGGGCTTCCCCGGTCGCTTTCTGCTCTTGCTTGAGCTTGGTCTCCAGCCCGCGGACTTGGTCCCGCAGATACAAGACCTCTTGATCCGGTGCGAACACCGATTTGAAGTCCTTAAGTGATTTGGTCACAGCATTTCCTTCATCTTCACAATTGTAGCTTTCGACCCCGACCAGACTCTCTTGCCCTTAGTCCCAGGCGTGATGAGAGTGAAATCCGTAAACTCGTCCCGATAGCGCGAGAGGTCGTTGCCGCTCAAGCCGCAAATCCTGACAAAGTTCAGTTCGTATTCCCAGCCGTCGCCAAGTTCGGCAAGACCTTGCTTGATCTTCAAGGGGATGTAATAGTCCTTGTCGTGCGCGGCGCGAAAGTCCGTCATCGACTTACCCTTTGCTACAGTCTTCTTTGCTTCAGCCATTGTTACCCCTAAAAAAGTGGTTAGGTGGAAATTTAATACCATCAGCCAGCCCTAGGTCCACCGCTTCCTGAGCCGTTAAATACTTGTCGAAGTCCTGCATCCGGTCCACTTCGTCATAAGTCATGTGCGGGTGCTTCTCCTGCATCTTGGCCAGGAACAAGTCGTTCACCCACTTGACAATAGCCTTGGCTTCGTCCGCCCAGGCGATAAAGTTCTTGGTATGGCCTTCGCCGCCGTCAGAGCCGTGATGAATCATCATCTTGGCATTCGGGGTCATGAGGCGTTCGTCAGCGGCCTGGAAGATAATGCTGCCCATCGACATGACGTAGCCAGTAGCCACCACGGTCACATGATTCTCGCAGCCCTGGATCGCGTCAAAGATCGCAAGGCCGTGGTAGACGTTCCCACCAGGGTTATTCATGATGATCGTGATGCCTGGGTTGACTCCATTAACTGGAAGGCGGTCGAGGATGTGAAGCCCCTTCACCACCCGCTCAGCCATTGCTGAGTCAACTCCGGAGTCGCCGCCCTCCCAGCCGTAGCTGAAGCAAGACCCCATGTAAAAGGTCCGCGTAGGGATATGGATGTCGTACTCCAGGAACTTGTCTATGTCATCGCGAAAGATTCTGGTCGCCATCAGCGCACCTGTGCTTTCGTCACTTGAAACACGATGAAGACGCAAGCCACGGCGTAGGCTACAAACATACCGCCGTGTTCCCAGTTCTTATTCCAAAAGCAGCCGATCCCGGTCAGCAGATTCAACGCTGCCATAGCCCAGACCGTCCAGATATAAAACTCACCCCAACTCATCTTCGAAGACCCTCCGTTCTGCAGCCCTGCGACGTACCAAACCTGGGAGCTTTCTACCACCGCCCCAGACCCATTTGCCAAATTCTTCCGCAGCGTCATCCCACTCCTCTGCGTTCACTTTTCTTCGGAGGGTGGAGGCTCTATAACGAGTTCCACCGAGATTGTATACAAAGGAGGTAAGTGCATGAGTCCGAGCAGCGAACCGTCCCACTCCGGGGGAGGCGCTGAGTACCTCCCGTCGATAGTACGGAATTGCAGCCGCAAGACGCGTATCTGCTTCTCCGCGGCTAATGGCAGGTACGGATAGGGAGGCAACCACCAGTCCCCATCCTTGGGTAGGGTAACCTGCGGGGCAGGTGTAAGGGTAGACCAGTCCATCAGCTTTTACCTTATGGCAACCCTCAAACTCCTTGATCAGGTCAGATGCGTCCACGTTTACGGATGCTGCGGTCAACGAACCAAAATCCGATGATCGAAGCCATCACCCCAGTGTCGAACTCGTTTACGAGCAGCGTGGCAAAGGAGTACAGTGGCACTTCTTGAGCGACGCCATTATATAACAAGATGGACTTGTATGCACCGTAGAGGACCAAGCAGTACCAGTACGTCAAAACAGGTCTTACCGTGGCGGATAAAGCATCGACCCACTTCACGCCTGTAGGTTTGGCAGCTTCGAACGCGGACTTCATTGCTTCCAGTTCGCCCGCCGCTTCAGCCATCTCGCCTTGGACTCTGATCTCGTCGATCCGGAGCTTCGAGCGCAGCTCGTCTGCTTTCAGTTGCAGATCAAACATCGCCAGCTCGTGGGCCTGTTCCCGCTCCTGGGTCTTGTACTTGATCAGCTCTGGAATAAAGCGCAGGATGCCTCCTAGCGCCAGGGAAATTAGTTCAAGCATCAGGGCCTCCTCGCCGGTCCGTTTATCTGAATCAGTCGGGTGTCAATCCGATCCAAGTGCGTTTCGATACGGGTAAGGGCTCTTTCGACCTGGGCGTTTCTCGCTTCGAGCGCATCCTTAATCGCTGCCCGCTCCACTTCCTCGACACTGATTCTCTTGTCCAAGGTAGAGTACGCACTGAATCCGGCGGCCATGAAGCCGACAAAGGTCAGTATATGGCCCAGGTTAATGGTGCCGTCGAAGCGGGGTCGGATGCCTGGGTTGTAAGGTGGGTGGTCGTTCATGCTCGGCTCTTTAGGAAGTTAACTTCATCTTCGAGTCGGTCGAGTCGAAGTTCAACATCGGACTTAGGAAGTGGTCCATCAAAATCACTAGTAGCTTCGTGCTCAACGCACTCAAGCTCAATGTCAACTGCGGCGGTTTGGCAGTGGCGGCAGTAAAAGGCTCGGAACTCGTGGGCAGTGCTCATCCGTTGCTCGCATCAGCTAGAATGCTGAAGAGGTAGTACCCGTCGCCAGCACCAAGAGAGTTTTTATAGACTTCGGTGATGTCTGAACCATTGACGTTGACGGTTGGCACACCAGCGGCATAGTTGGCATTGCCAAGGTCTCCCATCGTGATCGTTGGGGCTGCGCGCTTGTTGTATTTCCAGTAGACCGTGTGGTAGCGTGTCCCGATCGCAGGCGTGTAGTTGCTGACGATGACGCGTTGGATCGCTTCAACATAGCGCCCGTTGCGCTTCTGTATCTCCGAAATCGGTAAGAACTCGAAGGGCGGAGGAGTGGTGAAAGTGCCGATTTGCAGCTGTGGCAGCAACAGCCTCCAGGTCCGATTCAGTGTGCTGATGAGCTGGACGCCTCCAGTCGGACCGAAGTAGTTGCCTGCGGCCCAGGCTCCTGCTGCCGATTGGTAGTTAGTCCCAGAACCTAAGTCGAACAGGAGGCGAATCCCGGTGCTGGCCTCCTTCAGCCATGTGCCTGTTGTGTCCCCTGGGATATTGATAACCTTCTGCTCCCAGGTGTTAGCAACGTCGATGGTGTAAGAGAAGACATAGCTTCTATTCGACGCGTTGTTCTGCAGGGACCCTCCGTAGGTGCCCGTAGTAGACGCGTAGGTCCAGAATGAAAGAGTTACGGCCTTTGCAAAAGCGGTCCCCCACTGTAGAGGAATGCAGTCAAAGCCCTCAACCCCGCACCGATAGTCGTAGAAGTCAGCTGCCCCTATAGCCGCATCAGCGGTAGTGGTCAGGTAGTTCAGATAAACGACACTGCCAGCGGCATACTGAGCAGGAGCGCTGGCGCTTGCCCCAGCCATCGTGTAGACGCCACCACCAGATTGCGTGCCGTTCCAGCAATCGCGAGCGCGCTGATAAGCGCTTGGGTTATACTGATTCGCATAGGCGTAGAGAAACTGCGCATTCGGAAGAAGATTGACAAAGCCCGGACCAGCGACTAACTGATTGCCAACCATTGACAAGCCGCCCGCCGGGTAAACAGGCACCACTTCGTTCGTCCCGCTCGCAAGTACTCCTGCCAGTGCAGGCCCTGTTGTCTCCAGCAGATGCGTGGTAAGCTTACTCTCCGGAGGGCCGTGGTACAGGCGTGTCATTAGTGGCAGCCGGAGGAGTGTTGAGCTTCGTGACTTGGCCTTGCAGGTTCAGCAGCAGGTTCTGCGCACTGGCTATTTGGAGTTGTAGCGCCAGGGCGATTGTGTCTACTTCTGATCCAGAAAATTCGAGTTGCATACCTACCCCTAGGTGTTGATGAAAGTCATCGAGCAATAAGTGTGCGGACCAACGCCTCCGTTGGCGGTGCGGACGTCGATCGTCCAGACAGCACTACCCGGAGCCCCTCCGAAATAAGCAGTAAAGTAACGATTCAAGCCATCGCCAGTGGTCTGTTCGTCGAGGCTGTACCATGTGCCAGAAACTACTGCGGCCACGTTGTTAGTGTAAAGCCCGCCAGCTGTCCCCGAGACGTAAGTCGCGCGAATCTGACACCAAACGCCCGGGAAGTCCCTGGCAATATAGTTCGGGGTGAACCAGCTTCCGTTGCTGCCGCCGAAGGTGGTTCCAGCGAAGAAGGTCATGTTCCCGCCGCGAGGCTCCATCAGGAACCCGCCACCACCGCCAGCAGCTGTGGCAGAACAGGAGGTCGCACCTAGTGACGTGGAGCGGAGGCCCTTGCTCCAGAAGTGGTTCGGCATGGTGACGGGGGAGCCACCCTGGTCCGCGAGCTTAGCTATCCGCCCGCCGATGTCTCCAACTCCACCAATAGCGGGCTTGAGAAACAGATTCGGAGCAGTCGCGTTAACCTCGTTCAGCAGCTGCGTGCTGGTTAGTGCTCCACTAGCTGGCAGCATGGGCAAGCCTTTTCGCGACTACAACAGCGGCGATAGCACCAAGACGCATGTAGTCCAAAGACCTGATTCCGTCGTCTGAGTAGTGGACAGCCAAGGGAAGGATAGCTTCTACGTCTTGAGCCTTGAAACCAAGTTCTTGACGGCCGGTGTCGCGTCTGGTGTATTCGTAGACGTGGAGGGAGGCAAGCTGCTCTACAGTAAGCTCGAGTCGCTTGAAGTCCTTTTTCAGCCGCTCGTCCGAGTTGGCAGTGACTGTCGTGGTCACGACCATAGCGCCTGCGTTGTCCACGGTTACCAGGGTTGTACCACCAGCATTTGTGATATTCAGTGTCGGCGTAGCGCTGTCCGTGGCTCCGAAGTGAATGGCTTGCGCTGCGGTCGCCCGCGTCTCGTTGTAAGCTACTCCCAGGGCAATGTTAGCGCTCGCGCCGGAGAAGTAGGACCTTGCGCCGTTGACCTGGAGGGCAGCACTGGAGTGCATTGTCGTACCCAGGATGCGTTCGCCTTGACTAAACCACAGGCCCGTCAGCACACCATTGATAGAGATTCCGATCTGGTCATCGGCGGGCGCATAGAGCCCTGTGTTGATACCGTTCCCAGTCCAAAAGAGCGAGGGGCTCGCCGCAGACCCAGGATGTAGGTTCGAGAGCCTGTTGCCTCCCATGTTCAACGTCCCGGTCATAGCTGCCTGACCATCTCGCACGAGGACTGCTGACAGAGCAGTCGCCACGTCAGCCAGAGTGGTGTTAGCCCAAGCGCTGGTAATCGTAGTCCCTGTGACTACCGGGTTTCCGCCTGGGAGTGAGTATGTTCCGCTACCATTGAAGGGCATGTGGCACCTTTACCTATTTGTTCTGTGGCTCATCATCGGGGGCAGGCGCTGCGCCTGAGGCAGCCGAGGCAGCGACTCCAGGCGCAGGAGGAGCCTTACCCTTCCGCATTTCAGCAATCAGGTCCTCCAGTGATTTGGAGAGGAGATTATCATACTGCTTCTCTGTGATCCAAGGGAAGCGGCGCTTGAAGGCCTGATACGTGCGGTAGACACCACTGCCGATCTGGGCAGTCAACGCACTCGTCACGCTGCCGACTTCAGACCCAGGCGACAGTTCGACGTTCTTGCCCGCCAGCTTCTTGATCGAGTCTTGTACAGCATCGTCATTGGCAAGGTGGGGCATGTCGCGCTGTGCCTGGAGCTTGGCCTGGATCTTGTCCCCGCCGGATTGCAGGGCAGCCTTCTCTCCAAGCGTGCGCAAGCCAGTGCCTTCCGGGGCAGCTTGCCAAGCCATCTTTTCTGGGTCTGCACCCTCGAGCGCAGCCATTAGACGTTGCCGGGGTGTGAGGTTGCCCAGAGCGTTCTTAATCTGGGTGCGGGCGGTAGTAGGAGCCGTAATCCGTTTGCCTGCAGTAAGAGCCCCACCAGTGACTCCACCAGTCGCAAGGCCTAGTGCCAGCTGCGCTTCTGGGGGGAGCCCTGCCTGCGCTGCGCCTTCCGTAACTCCGGCACTAGCGCCGCCAGTAACTGCATTGATTACCGGCCCACCAGGGAACATCAGCGAGCCTGTTGCGCCTTGTGCTACTGCAGCAGGAATGTCCCGGTCGAGGTTCCGCCCTGCGATCTGATCCCGCAGCGCGTTGATCTTCGGCGTCAGGCCCAGGTCTCTGTACCGATCCATAAGTTGGCCAAAAGCGGTGGGCCTGGCTCCTGCCTCTCCCGGCGGGCTAAGCTTATCCTTCGCAAAGAGAGCCAGATCACCAAGTCCCGACACCGCGCGAGCAGGGCCTGTGACCGCAGCAGCTCCGAGTTCTCGCGCCCGCCGACCTGCCAGTTGTGGCCCAGTCTCAGGCGCACCAAGACCCTTCTGCTCGAACACGTAAGCTTGCGCCTGCGCGTCAGTCATCGACTCTGGAACATCTTCCAGAATGACCTTGCTGCCGTCCGGGAGGGAGATAGGGACTTCTCTGCTCATCGACCGCCCCTGAATTTCATGCGCGTTGTCGGAGGAGCAGTCCCACCCTTATCGGCGGGCACAAGGCTCCGAAGCGCCGGGTTGAGAATCCCTGGGTCTGCGCGAAGTGCTTGGTTTCCAGCTTCGTTCTCAGCCGTTGGGATGTTGCCAGAGCTGACAATCAGGTTGTTGAAGAGCCGCGGGTCGATTGTCAAGTCCTTGTTCGAGGTCGCAAGATCCGCGCCCTTCTGTACCCGCCCGTTGTAGTCCGCCAGCGTCTGGAGGCTCAGCTTCATTGCCTGCTCCATCATCGCGGCAAGGGCCTCAGGCTCGCGGGTGGTCGTAATACCACGCTTCAAGCCCTCGATCATTTCGCGCTCACTCTGCGATCCAGACCCGCCCTTCATCCGCTCCAAGGTTTCCCCGAGGGCAGGAAGGACGAAGTTGTTAAAGGCTTCGTTCGCAGGCACGTTCTTCGGCACATTGACACCTGGGAGGAAGCGGGCGAGTTTCTGCACGTAGTCCAGTTTGTCCTGTTCGGAGCCAGTTTGCATCACGCCGGACTTCAGCAATGCGTAGGCCTGCTGCGTTGCCGCCAGTGCCTCGTTCGCCGGAATCGCACGCTTCTCGCGCTGAACCCGCAGGTCCTTGAGGTCGTCCTGCATGATCTGGCCAGTGACGTTGGCACCCGGAGGCGTCGGAGCCCGCGGGAACCCACCCGTTTGCAGACTTCCTCTCGAGGTCGACTGGGAGTACAACGGGCCTGCGTCAGTCTGTGTGACAGCGATCGGGCTGATCTTAACTCCCTCCACCTTGGTCGGGTCGCCACCACTAGCAGCAATACTCGCCGGGTCGCCCGCAGCACTAGCTTGCTTGAACACTTCCAGGCGTTGTTTCGCGAGTTCCTCTCCCAGTTTTTGGATATCTGGGAATTGCGATCCAAGCGCCTTTCTTTCAGCTCCCATCGGGTCGCCGGGCTTCATCGCCGGCAGGCCCGATGCAGCAGCCTCACCCGAGTCATCGACCTGGGGCAGTGACGGGTCTTGCACATTCCGCGGCTGGAGCATGCCCAGAACCCCCTGGCGCTCAGCTTGTTGCTGCATCCCTTGCCGCTGCAGAACCTTGGCCAGCATTTCCCGGCTCTTGTTCCCACCATAGAGCCCACCGACACCAGCTGCCAGATTGTTGATGTGTGCCAGCGGGTTCGAGCGCACATAGTGGCCTGAAATCATCCGGCCTTCAGTATTCGCTTTGTTCGAGGCCAAGAGCTGCGCCAGCATTTGCATCTGCTGGGCTTGCGTTACCTCGTCCTGGTATTGAGGCAGGAAGCTCGGAGGGCTATTGGCGGCCATTCATCTGACCTTGTTGGAGGGCTTGCAGCAATAGCTGCTTTCGACGTTCGTCGTAACCACCAGGGCCTTGGTTCCGCATGGCCATGTCTTGCTCCATTGCGACGTTAGGAGCATTTTGACTCGCAAGATACCCGCCAGCTTGCTGCAATCCCTGCGCAGCCACCATTCCTGGGCCAGCCATACCAGCGCTCGGAGGAGCAGCTCCTGGCAGTGTAGGCGCGGGTTCAGCCATACCAGCCGCAGCCCCACCCGCCATCCCGCTCATATCCATCGGAGGCGCCGCAGCCATCGGTACTGCTGCCGGTGCGGGCCTTGTGGGATCAGGCACAGCGCCAGGATTTGCAGCCTGCTGTTGCTGGTACATTTGCATCATTTTCAGCAGCATTTGTTGGTCCATTACCGCAACTCCTCAATTCCAGCACTCACAAGGTTCAGGTCTCTTTTGGCTTCCGCGACGATCGCCTGAAAGATAGGGAAGATCTTGGCAGCTTTCTCCGGATGATTCTTGCGTAAATACCGAAGACGGTCGCCTGTCTCTGGGACGAAGGCAGTGCAGTTCCAGCAGTCCAATGACGAATGGCTAAGGTCCAGGCGTTCATTCTTATAGCCCTTCTCTTCCAGGTACTCGAGAACTTCGTCCTTGGTCCATTCTTCGATGGGGTAGACAAGTTCGACTCCTTCGAAAACTTCTCCCGAGCGTGTCGGGGCAGTGTAGCGTTCGTCTTGCCGCTGACCCCTGATGATAGCCGTCACTTCCAGGGCCTTGGAGAACTCATACCCAGGCTTCCAGATGTTCTCGGCGCAACAGTCGAGCCAGGATTGCAGCTTCAACGGCCGCATCCCGCCGATGGACTGGCCTGTGAGCGTACTCCACACAGGGAGCACGTCTACAGGATACCCATAAGTCCGGATGTTCTCAGGTTGGTTGCTCCGCACGATGAAGAAGTTCGGGATGGCCTTCTTGAACTTCGCCACGATGTCATGGATTTCAGGCAGCTGTGCTCCGGTATCCACCCAGACCACCGCGACCTTGCCCCAATACTCTTCCGCCAGCAGCAACGTCGCCAAGGAGTCCTTCCCACCAGAGAAGAACAAGGCAACCCGATCATGCCTCTTGAAACAGTCCTTCAGACGCTCCAGCGCCATCATATCATTATGGCGATCATGGCAGCAGTTCCGACTCCGGAAACAATAGCTCCGGTCCTGGCATCCCTACGCCCCTGCTGGGCGTTCCAAGTACCAAGCTGGTTCTGATAGTTCTGCTGACCAGCCCCCATAACGTCTACGCTGGCGAGACCTGGAACTCCACCGCCTCCACCACCAGCATTAAAGTTCGGCATCAAGGTCTGCAACTCGCGGGCGATACGGTCTCTGTCTGCATTCCTAACATCGATATTTGCCAGGTCGGAGCGCTGCCCAAATTCAGCCGATTGCAGTGAGCGCTCCAGTTCCTGCGAAGCTTCCTGCCCGCCGCCAGCAATAGCTGCATTCCTGGCATCGGCATAGGCATCTGTCCGCTGGCGACCAAGGTCTTCCGCCGTCGAGCGATACCCTTCGTCCTGGATGTTGAAGCCTTGACCCAGAAGCCGCTCGTGGGAGCGTTGTTCAGCTCTATCCCACTGGGGGTCTAGCCGCGAGGTTGACCGGGCGTAAAGTGCGTCCTCGGCCCGTTGCCTCGTCCCTGCATCATATTGGGGAGTCCGATCGCGTAGGAAGCCAGAATTGTCGAAAGGCTGCGAGAGTTGATCCCGCATCCCCTGCAAGTTCGGGTCCAGTGTAACGCGATTGGTCCAGTTGCCTCCAGCGTCTCGACTCCACTGGGACATGCCCCCAGGGCCTACGACATCTGGACGACCTTCGCGAACCTGCTGCTCAAACGCGCGCCGATTCGCTGCTTCCTGATCCGGTATTGCAAGCCGGGGATCTGGTGCCGGTGGTGGTGAACCGCCTCCGCCCATCTAATCTCCTCCAAAGGGAACATTCGGGAGTTAACCGCGAGATCAAGATGTCGTCTCCGCTTGAACCCGCTCCTAGGAGTTTCCCCTCTAGAATAGCGCCAAGCTTCTCGTGCAGTCTGACAGCCGCAAGGTTACTAGATTCTGTCGAAAGGGTCAACCGGGAGAGTCCCAGTTGCTTCACGACGTAGTTGCCAATTAGGCGGAAGAGGAGCTTGGAAGCAGCCGGGTCGTCGATGCGGAGGTCAACCCAGAGATTGTGTTTAGTGTACTCGCGGAAGAGGGCTCCAGCAACCAAACCCCCATCCCACTCGACGCCCAGAGTCGTGCAAGGTACGCCGCCGCAGCCTCCTGCTTTCTCGCGAACCCAAGGTCCGACGCGCTCTGCATCACCGATTACAGGAAGGAATTGCACGGAGTGGCGAGGAAGTCGACTGCGACCAGGGACACGTTCACCGAAGCGCTGCTGATCCTGATATAAGGTGCTGCTGCGTAGAAGGGGAAGTTGTTCACAGTCCGCCAGGACTTTGTGATTAGGGCATTGCCCGCCCACAAGCCTTGGTCCCACACAGCGGAATCCCAAAGGGCCAGGACCAGTGACGAAGTACCCGTCACCGAAGTCGAAGGCTCCGTCACGTTGAAGTCTGTACTAAGCCCAATGGTGTAAGAGAAGGGACCATTAGAGCTGAAAATAGGTCGAAGGAGATCGATCTGTTTCTGCCCTTTGGTCCCTAGATAGTTGAACGCAGGCACGATGTTCGCGGTGATCGCACTCGCCCCGTCAGCCGTTCCAGCTGAGGCCAGCTTGACCTTTTCGAAAGACCCGAAGTAGAGCTGCCCGTTGAAAAAGGCGAAGCAGTTCGCGTCCCACCCGATGAATTCGCTCCAGCCACCCGACTGCTGCTGCATGACGTACTGCGAGCCACTGGCGTTTGGCACGTTCATTAGCAAGTAGCTTTCTGCCGTATTGACGACAGTTTCCCAACCGAAGACCGAGAACAGTGACAGGGCCTGAGTCACAAACGTAGGCTCGATCTTGTCGGTGAAGGCGGTAGACTTGTCGACTGTCGAGCTTTGCAACGCTCGAGAGATTGGAAAGGCTCCGCGATCCGTCAGCGCCAACACGTCCCCGCCGTACTTGGCCAGGCAGCGCCGACCCAAGGGCCGACCGATGTAGTAGACTCCGACCAGGGACCAAAGCAGCGGATTCGAAGGGTCGTCGCCCGCGTAGACGATGACCTCGCCTTCAGTCGTTATCAGCACCAGCTGGTCGTCAGAGCCGTTGCCGCCGTCGATGGTCCAGGCGAGAGCAGCCATCACCCGCCCACCCCTGCGGCAAATCTGGCCGAGGTTGAAGCGAAGGGCAGTTCCTGTGACCGCGCCCGTGGGCAGATACCAGAAGCTCAGTTCGTCCTTGGGAACGAAGATGAGCCGCTGCTTGAAGATCGTGATCCCGATAATGGTGGTAGTGGGGAAAGAGCCGCTCAGGTTCGCAACTGACGCCCACACGGTTCCGTTCCACTGCTGCATGTTGTCAACACCGTTGACCGCGATCAGCCAACTCCCGGCGCTGTTCGTGAAATTAACATGCTGCCACTTGCCGTTGGTAGTCGTAACGACAGAGGCTCCAATCGCCCCCGGAGTCGTCACGTCGTAGAAGGCTGTATTCGTCGCTGCGAAGAGCTTCGCCCCGGAAGTCCCTTGCGGGTTGTAGTCCATCAGGGATTCGACTTCCTTCCCCGAAGGGAAGCCCGTAGCATGGTCACTGCTACCCCGGCGCATCTTGACTTCGCCAGGATAGCAGATCACGTTCTGCACCAGTACCGCGTCAGTCGGTGGCATCGCTGCCACAGAGTCCCTGGTGTTCCACCCACCGAAGGGACCTGGAATCGTTACCGGGATGACTACGGGCTGGTTCGGCGGCAGCCTAGTAATAGGCTCTAGCATTAGACTGGCCAGTTACCGGCGGGTACAAAGATGCCGGGGGTAAGCTCCTGCGACGGACGATCAAGGTACAGGGTGGGCTTGGTTCCGTCCCTGGTGGCCTTGTTCGCTTTGAGCATCTCGTACCTGCGGAAGTCCTCAGCGTAGGGTAAGCCTTTCTCTTCCTTCCAACGTGCGCGGAGGCCTATAGTCATCAGCCGGTCGTTGTAAAGCGGGAGGTCTGAGTCGTCAGTTGGGATAGTCTTGAAAACGGTCCCAGCACTGTTAGTCCAGCAGTACTTGGTCCTGGTGAGCGCTGAACAAGTCTCGCCCGCCGTCATAATCGGCAGCACGTGAACCTCGTTCCCCATCAACTTGTACTGATTGATCGGGCCACTCGGGATCATGGATTTCAGCAACTGGTACGAGTACTTGTCCAGAGGCCCGTAAAGCGGCTTCCGCAAGGTATCATTCCAGAGGGTCGCGGAGTAGATGTCTCCCATCTCCGCGCCGAAGATACTAGCAACAGTCCCCTGGACCTCAGCCGCCACCGAGACCCAGGTTACTCTCACGATGTTCGCTTGCCAGCTGATGTCTTCATTCAGCTCCTCGGCCAGCTCTTGCGCCAGCCCGAACATTTGTTGAATCTGTTCGTCTGGGCTCGAGACCACGATCGAGGGAACTGGCAAGTTGGTCCGGCGGGCAACTTGCTGAACGATCTGCAGCAGCGAATAAGCCATCTATTTCACCATTCGGACGACTGACGAAGGCTTCACTTCCATCCCGGCAAGACGCTCTTCCAGCGACTTAATCCGATTTTCAGCAGCCTCTCTCAACGCCCTTTCCTTTTCCAGGTCAGCCCCTAGCTTCCCGCCACCCTCGGCTTTGGCCTCAACCCAGGCCTTAGCCCTTTGCTGCAAGTTGCGCCCCGACATGCCCAAGCGCGCAACGACCTCGTCGCTGATCACAGCCAGCTCCTCGACGGTCCTCACGTGCAATTGTAGACAATTCTTGACTAGGGCAGGGCTGATCACAGGCCAGTTAGCTAAGGGAGTGCCATCAACCGGCAGCTCGCGGCCTTCTTTCCAGGCCTTGAAGCCCTCTTCAATCAGTTTGAGCCAGGCAGTAGGAAAGCGAGCCGCGGCCATAACAGGAGTTCCTGTATCCCCTCCTGGAGCCATTAGGTCCCCGCCAGACTGCGGGCGAATCTTTTCGAGCCAGGATTGATACTCCTGCTCTATCACCGTCCTGCCCTCACTACCATGAGGAATCAGGATGATGTAATCTACGTCTTTGGAAGTGTAATACCCATTGGCCATTGAAGCAGCTCTATCTTCGACGGCTTTGACTTCAAACCTGACGAAGGGTGGTCGTATATCACTCATTGTTACCCCTGTAGTAGAAGCCCCAAAAAACCCCAAGGACCCGAAGGCCCCTGGGGAAGCGGCGACTGGGGTATATCGCCGTGATCGTTACGTGATCTGGCCTTGGAAATGCGGCTGCTCTAACATGACTCGGCCGAAACCGGTGTCAGTGAAAGTGGCCGTTACGGTACCAGTTGCCGATGCGTTGGCACTCAAAATTACTTCGTTGTTCTTGCCGCTGTCCAAGGACAGGACTGTGCCCGACAAGCCGGTGCCCGAGACTGCGACACCTGGGTACAGACCGTCTTTAGACGGAACTTGCAGACGGTTCGAACCGTTTTGCGTGGTGACTGTTTTGGTGATAGCCGCCGTCGCAGCCAACATCGTGTGAAGCCCGAGGACGCCAGCACCAGTATTCGCAGTCGGCGTCAGGTTGCCCGCCGTACCTTGATACACAGCACCCGCAGTCGCTGCCACCGAGAACGTCGCCGGGATCATTCCAGCAAGCATCACCCACCCATAGAAAGGAGTCGTTGAGCCTACTCCCGTATTCGAGGGGAAACGCGTTGCCAGGATGCCAAACGGACGCCCTTGAACGTTCGAGTCAGCTGCCGCACTCTTGGCCAACAGGAAGTTGTTGTCCCAGATTACGACTGACCCAAACTCGACCAAGGTCGAGACAGTGGCGAATTTCAAGAAGATGAACTCACCCGACCCCCAGAAAGAGTCATAGGCCTGTACTCGTTGGCCTAGGGCAACTCCTGGGACTGAACCACCGGGCACGCCTTCCGCAAAAGTCGCGTCCCGTTCAAACGGCCATGTACCGGCCAGAAGATTTGTTGCGTATGTCATTTCAGTTTCCTTTTCAGAGGTTCCACATTAAGGGTTCGTTATGTGGCACCGTTATGGCTTGATGATGCCCTGCAGCCGGCGATTGCTGCAAGTCACATTACCCATCCAGAGAACCGGGATGACGACGGCGTCTTGGTTGTACGGGCTGACCTCATCATTCACCGTGATGTCAGCGTCCTTGTGGGCGACAACACCAAGATATTCAGAGTTCAGGAAGTACATCCGCGAAGCGGGGATTCCCGAGTTGCCGTCGAAGATGACCGGGCAGCCTTTATACATCAGGGTCGTGAAGCCAGCGTTGGCCTCGCTATCGTTTGTATAACGCTTGATCGAGACTTGGGACGACTCGAAGAACGAGAAGTAATCGTTCGAGGCGATAATCAAGTCAGGCTTGTCATTCCCGCGGACCTGGTTGAGCCAAAGCGGAAGCATCAGCTGGCCTTCGATGGTCGTTGCTGACGGAACCACTGCGCCACCACCTTGGAGCGGAGCCGCAGCCGACTGCACGGCGCTCTGCCAGAAAGGATAGGACGAGGAGTCAATTCCGCCAACTGTACCCGTACCTGCATCAGCCACGATCGATTGCAGCCCGTTGATCTGGTTGCTCAGCGAACCGTCACTGTACAAGTCGAAGGAAAAGTTGTTGTTGAAGCTGTTCATGGCGTTCTTCAGTCTGGATTTTGCCAGATTGACGATACGCTCCGGGCCGCTGTTGATGCGCAGTTCACGACCTGAGGCCACGACGTGAATAGCGATCTGACGCCATTGGTACTCAGCTGCCGTCAAGACATCTGACTGCGCAACGTTCAGGACGTCGAAGCCGCTATAACGCTGGTAAGTGCCGTTTTCTGCGTACTCCAGCGGCATGGCGATCGAAAGACCACCAGACTCGGTCGAGTACATGCCTTTCGACTTGACTTTCTTCAGAAAGGCGTTGTTGCGAGTCACGTTATCCGCGACTTTGCTACGGTGTTTACGGAAGGTCGTTGTGACCAGTTCCGTAAATGTTGCGTTTGGTGAGGGCATTTAAAGCTCCTAAGTTCGAGAGAGAATGTTAGCCATTGTTGCTTTCAGCGTATCATCAATCGACTCATCGGCGGAGCTTGTCGGAGCTGCCGGTGTAGCACTCGATCTGACATTTGTCGGAGCGCCTTTCTTAGGGGTCCCCATCGCGGCTGCTTCCCGTTCGACGAGCTTGGCTCGTACTGTTGGGTTCAGCCAGATGGCCTTTTGATAAGCATCCGGCAAGTCCTGGGCTGCCCCGGACTTAATAAGGCCGTGCATGTCAGCGACGACCTCCTTCGCAAACTCGTTCTTCGAGTCCGCAAAAAAGGAGTCTACAACTTTCTTCGTGTCAGCTTGGTTTTGAGCCTCAAGACCCGTTTCGATGGAGCGGAGTCGTTGGGTGAGGTTCTGGACCTCGGCGTTGGGGGCTTGGCCGGAGTACAGTCCCTTCATCCCGTAGTCCTGATCGAGGGCAGTAGCTAGTTCCGCCTTCTGCTCCGGGGTGCCGAACTTCAGGATCAGGTGAGCATTCATCAGCGAGCCAAAGACGTGGTGCGGGTCCATTCCGCCTTGTTCCGTGAACAGGTCCTTGAAGGGCTCCAGCGTCTGGTTCCACTTGTCCAGCGGCGTCTTGTACTGCATGATGCCGTCGAGGTAGTCCTTGTCCCGCTTGTGGACGTATTCCTTGATCGGGTCCTGGAGCGTGGCGTAGTGATCGTGCATCTCCTTGGCCCAGGACTTCGGAGGAG
>Ga0208320_1000039_pt1 | contig 20324 bp, 18 predicted proteins | sample EasRivMeERMZT299_FD_187531 | JGI IMG/M metagenome (GOLD analysis project Ga0208320, IMG submission 187531) | Soil microbial communities from meander-bound floodplain in the East River, Colorado, USA - East River MetaG ERMZT299 (SPAdes) (version 2) | ecosystem: Environmental > Terrestrial > Soil...
GCGGCATATCGTGCTGTTCGCTTTCGTGTCGCTGTACGTGCTGGCACGGGTGATCGGCCCGGTCGCGATCGGGCCGCGCGCCACGCGCGGGGCCCTGGCGCTGCTGCTGGTGTTGCTGCTGGCCGGAGGCGGGATGGTCCTGCGCTACGGCAACCTGCAGGGCGAGCATCCGTACAACGTGTCGTCACGCAAGTTCACGCCGCAACTGATCGAATACGTGGAAAACCGCGATCTGCGCGGCAACGTATTCAATTCGTTCGAGCTGGGCGCCGAGCTGGTTCACAAGTTCTATCCGCGCCTGCGCCCGGCGATAGACTCGCGCATAGATGCCTACGGCGAGCGGTACTTCGAGTACTACACGCAGATGTACTCGGACGAGCGGCTCCTGCTCGACTTCATCGCGCACTATGACGTGCGCTACATGCTGTTGCTGTGGTGGGAGTTCGAGCGCATCAAGCAGATGCCGCAGCTCCCGCTGAACGGCTGGAGCATGCTGTTTGCCGACCACAAGATGGTGCTGCTCGGACGCGGCGATCGCGTTGCGCCGCAACCGCGCTGACCCGGGGCGGAGTCTTAGAGCGACAGCTTCTTGAAGATCCGCTCAGGGATGAGCTTGATGGCGGTCATTACGAGCCGCCACCACGCCGGCAGGTATACGACGTCCCGCTTTCCCTCCAGTGCGCGCTCGATGCCCTGCGCAATCCGCTCCGGCGACGACCACAGCGGACCTTTTTCGAGCGCCGCGGTCATCGGGGTGTCGACGAAGCCGGGCTTGATGGTGAGGACATGCACGCCGGACCGCTGCAGCCGGTTGCGGAGGCCCTGCAGGAAGATCGTGACGGCGCCCTTGGCGGCGCCGTACACGTAATTGGAGCGCCGTCCCCGGTCTCCCGCGACCGAGCTGACAACGGCGATCGAGCCGCCGCCCTGCGTCTCGAAGCGGTTGGCGAGCAAAGTCAGCAGCGAGATCACGCTGATTGCGTTGGTGCTCAGTTCCAGCAGCGTGAGTTCGATGCTCTGCTCGCAGGCCGCCTGGTCGCCGAGAGTGCCGTGGGCGATGAGCGCGACGTCGATGCCGCCCATGGCGCGCGCCGCGTCCTCGATCGCGGCCGGGTGGCGGTCGAACGCGTTGACGTCCAGCCCGGCGCAGTCGACAGTGGCCGCGCCCCGTATCGCGAGGTCGCTGGCGAGATCGCGCAACCGCTCGAGGTTGCGCGCCAGCAGGTACAGCCGCGCGCCCCGTGCCGCAAACCGCCGCGCAACGGCTTCAGCGATGGCCGAGGTCGCGCCGATGATCAGTATGCGCTGCACCTAGCCCAACCCTATGCGTTCCGACTGCAGGGATCCAAATCTTCCGCGGGCGCCGTACTTTTCCCGTACTGCCTGGAATGCCTCCCAGCGCGGGTAGCCGCGCTGGAAGCCGGCTGCGTTAAGCCTGCAGTCCTTGGCGAGATAGATCCGGCCGCCGCTGTCGAGGACCATCGCGTCCAGTTCCTCGAACAGCTCGAACAATCCCGGCTGCAGCTTGAAATCGAGCGCCAGCGTGTACCCTTCCATCGGGAACGACAGGTAGTTGGCATTCTCCGGGCCCAGCGCCTTCAGCACCGCCAGGAACGATCCGCGGCCCGATGCGGCGATTCTTTTAAGGATGGTGCTCGTGCCGGCAAGTCCCGCCGCTTTGGGTATGACGAACTGGTACTGGGTGAAGCCGCCCTTGCCATAGAGCCGGTTCCAGTGGCTCACGCTGTCGAGCGGGTAGAAGAACGGCTCGTAATGCAGGCGCCGGGCGGAGCTTCTTGCGCGCACGCGGTTGTAGTAGAGCGCGTTGAACGCCGAGATCGAGTGCCGGTTCAGCAGCCAGCCGGGGAAATCGACGGGCACGGACAGCGCCCGCCTGCGCGGCGCGTGCAGCGTGCCTCCGCTCGCGTGCTCGCCCAGCATTACCAGGGCACGGCCCATCCGGCGTCCGGCGGCCTGGCAGTCCAACCAGGCGACCGAGTAGGTGGCGGCGCGGCGGTCCTCGAGTGCAGCCAGCGTTTCCTCGAGGTTGTCCGACTTGATCGTCGTCTGGTCGACGAACGCGGTCTGCAGTGGCATGAGTTGCAGCGTGGCCTCGACGATGATCCCGGTCAGGCCCATGCCGCCGCAGGTTGCATGGAACAGGTCGGGATTCTCGCTGCGGGAGCAGGTGAGGATATCCCCGGAAGCGACCACGAGGTCGAAGCACTCGACATATTCGCTGAAACAGCCCTGCACATGGTGGTTCTTGCCGTGAACGTCGCTGCCGATGGCACCGCCGACCGTGACGAACTTGGTGCCCGGCGTCACCGGCAGAAACCAGCCTCTGGGCACGAACACCTCGAGCAGCCCGGCCAGGCTGACGCCGGCGCCGCAGCGTACCCTGCCGCCGGATGCGTCGAAGTCGAGCAGCAGGTTGAGATAGCGCGAACTGATTACCCGCGCGGCGAGGGCGCTGTCGCCATAGCTGCGTCCCATGCCCCGTGCAATCACAATGTGCGGGGCGCTGACAGCGGCGACCGCCGAGGACCGTGACGAAGGATAGGCGATATCGGCGTTGACGACGGGATGCCGCCCCCAGCCCTGTAGCTGCATTACACGGCTCCGCCGCGGAACATGGAACGATTCTGACATGCCGCCGGCTTTCGCGCGACCGCGCCAGCGACGAGCCAGCAGGGCGCCCCAAGGCGGCGATCCCGGCCGCGAGCGACCCGGGCCGCAACGTTGACCGGATTACGGGCCTCTGCCATATTCAGTCGCATCCCATCGGCCCGCTGACGTCCTCCCGAGAGCCTCGTACGTGGCGACCCACCGGAGCAATGCATGATCGAGATCGTTAGTGCAACAAGATTGTCGGAAAGCGACTTCTGGAGCAAGTCTGCGCTGGGCATTTCCCTGCGACGGCTTGAACATGACGACCGCCTGGTTGCGCGCCCGGCTTTTGCAAACCGGCGCGGCCTGCCTGAAATCTATAACGCACGCATCTCGGCAGGGGATAGCCATGAGGTGCTCGTCTTCGTTCACGACGATGTCTGGATTGACGATATTTTCCTTGGCGATCATGTGATCGAAGGCCTGCGGACCTATGACGTGGTCGGCGTGGCAGGCAATCGGCGCAAGGTCCCGCGCCAGCCTGCCTGGGCGTTCCTGGACACTGAATTCACCTGGGATGACAGGGCCAATCTCACCGGGTCCATTGCTCACGGCAAGACCCCGTTCGGCCCGGTTTCATGTTTTGGACCGGTGCCGGCCGATTGTGAGCTCCTCGACGGCGTTTTCCTCGCCGCCAGAAAATCGGCCTTGACGGCAAACGGGGTGCTCTTCGACCCGCGTTTCGATTTTAATTTCTATGACATGGATTTTTGCCGCAGCGCCCGGCAACGCGGGCTGCGTCTGGGGACATGGCCGATCGGCCTGACGCATCAGAGCAGCGGAGCGTTCGGCACGGAACAATGGCAAGAGAAGTATCTTGCGTATATCAAGAAGTGGGGCGACTAACAGCCTGCCGGACTTGGTGTCATGGCTAGGACATGCCGGGATTGTTTCCCACGCCCCCGAGCGCCGGCCGGTTGGGTTCGAGGATGCGCACGACTTTCTTCGCCCGCAGGTAACGCGCGACGACATCCCACACCGGTTCCCCGCTGGCGCCCGCCGTCACCGGAGCCCAGCTCGCGACTTTGTAGGTCCTGCCGGCTTCGACCGGCCGGCCGTTCAAGGTCATATTGCTGATGCGGTGGCCGATCTTCTGCGCCGGCTCGCAGCGGTAACGCATTCCGCCCACGCGCACCATGTCTCCGCCCTGCTGGTAGTAGGGGTCGGGGTTGAACAGGTTGTCGCACACGTCTTCGAGCAGGTTCTTGATTGCCCCGCCGGTCATCTCGCTCACCACGGTGTGCGGGTAGGTGATCGCGGTCTGATCGATGACGTGCTCGAGGGTGATCGCCTGCCCCGGCAGCAGCGTCGCGCCCCAGCGGAAGCCGGGGGAGAACGCGATCTCCGCACCCTTCACCTCCATCAGCGCATCGAGGATCAGCTGGTCGAAGGTGCCGGTGAAGTTGCCGCGCCGGTAGAGCAGTCCTTCCGTTAGCGCGAGCTTTTCGGAGAGCTTCTGCTCGAACGGCGCACGCGTGCGGCGGATCTGCGCCGTCATCTCCGCGTCCGGCTTGAGCAGATCGGCAAACACGGGCAGCAGCCGGTAGTGGCAATCCCGCACGCTCCCGCCGCGCACGTCGAGGTCGGCAACGGCAAGAAACTTGCCATTGGACCCGGCGTTGGTGACCAGAGTCCTGCCCCCGCGGTTTTGCACCGGCACCGGTTCCGGCACCGCGTCGTGCGTGTGGCCGCCGAGGATGACGTCGATGCCGGAGACGCGCGCGGCGAGCTTGAGGTCCACGTCCATGCCGTTGTGCGACAGCAACACCACCGCCTGTGCGCCCTTGCCGCGTGCCTGGACCACCACTTTCTGCAGGTTCTCTTCCTGGATGCCGAAGGTCCACTCTTCGACCAAGTGGCGGGGGTTGGCGATCGGGGTGTACGGGAACGCCTGGCCGACGATGGCGACGGGGATGCCATTCACCTCGCGCATCACGTACGGCTTGAACACGGGGTCACCGAAATCGGCGGTACTCACGTTCTGGGCGAGAAATTCGGTGCGGCCCTTGAGATCCTTTCCGATCACTTCCTGCACGCGCGCGGCGCCGTAGGTGAACTCCCAGTGGCCGGTCATGACATCGATGTTCAGCAGCTTCGAGGCATCGATCATGTCCTGGCCCCGCGTCCACAGCGACGTGGCGGAGCCCTGCCAGTTGTCGCCGCCGTCGAGCAGCAGCGCCCCGGGACGCTGCGCCCGGATCCGCCGCACCAGCGTGGCGAGGTGCGCGAATCCGCCGATGCGCCCATAGCGGCGCGCAGCGTCCTGAAAGTCGATATGGGTATGGGCGTGCGCGAGCCGCGACTTCGGACTGATCCGGAAATGCCTGAGCAGGGCCTCGCCGACGAGGTGGGGCGGCCGGCCCCGCGCCTCGTTGAGCCCGATGTTCACGTCGGGTTCGCGAAAATGGGCGGGCAGCAGTTGGGCGTGGCAATCGGTGAAATGGAGCAAAGTGACATTGCCGCCCGCTTGCGGCAGGTCGTACAGGACGTCCCCGCCGCCCGCTTCCGCCGCGCGACCCGCAAGCGGCAGACCGTAGGCGGCGGCCACCGCCAGCATTTGCAGGAATTCGCGCCGTGGAATGGCCATGACTCAGACTGGTAAGCAGTAAGCGGCAGGCGGTAGGCGGTGAGCGGTGAGCGGTGAGCGGTAAGCGGTGAGCGGTGAGCGGTAAGCGGTGAGCGGTAAGCGGTGAGCGGTAAGCGGTGTGCGGTGAGCGGTGAGCAGATGCCCACTACGGCGACGCACAACCCCCCGCTTACCGTTTACTTCTTGCTGTTAACGGGGGACTGCGGGTCGATCAGGTAGGCCACCACGTGCGCGATCTGCTCGGGAGTAAGGTGGCCGCCAGCGCCGAGGCGTGGCATATTCGAGCACGGCTGGTACGTCCAGGCGTTGTAGATCCTCTCGTAGGTGAGTCTGGCGACGGCCTCGGAATCCCCGCGCTGCGCGCCGTAGCCGGCAAGTGCGGGTCCGATATTTCCGGCATTCACCTCGCGCGGGTCGAGGACGTGGCAGTTCGAGCACAGCGCGCCGTTCTCCTGGGCTTTTTCGAGCCGTCCGCCAATGATGCGGCTGCCCTGGCCGGCATAGGCGAGCTTGGCGCCGACCTTCCAGTCGCCGGCGAGCTTGCCAGAGGCGGGATACTGGATCGATGCGCGGGACAGCCGGACGACCTCCGCCGCTTCTTCCTGCGTGAGTTTCGCCCCGCCTATCTTGCTGCAGATCTGTTGCGCGCGGTCCTGCACCGCCCGCCGCGTCAGCGGCTCCGGCATGCCCGGGTAGCTGGTGGCTAACATTTTCTCGCCGAGCCCGCGCGTGCTCTGCGCGTCCGGGAACGAGGCGCAACCGACCGCCACCAGCAACGGCATCCCGATTGCCGCCAACGTCGCCTTTCCGATTCGCATGTCGGCCTCCTAGCGGCGGACGCCCGGCACCTGGATAACGGCGCCGTTGCCCTGGTAATTGAGATAGCTGGTGAGCGCGATCGACACGTCGGACGTGAACCCGAGATCGGGGAGCCGCATCTGCCAGTTGCAGTCGTAGAGGCGGTGCTGCATCGTGCGCACCGTGCTGTGCGTGCCGCGGTAGGCCGGCCAGCCCGCGACCACCGCCTGTATCTGCTTGCGCTCCGTCATGTTGGGCAGGTCCTGCAGGCGAATGCGCTTGCCATCTTCGCCGTGGCAGCTGACGCACGCGAAATCGGTGGGGCCGGTGCGCCGGAAAAAGAGATATTCACCCGCCTTGTACATCTCGCGCTCCCGCGGGTGCTCGAGGCGCACATCCATTTTCATGCCGTTCGAGCGGGACGCCACGAAGGTGGCGAGCGCCTCCATGTCGGACGCCCGGTCGAGGTTGCTGAAGCGGGTCTGGATGATGGCGCCGCGGTCCAGCCCCTGCAACTCGGCCATGCACTTCAACAGGCGGGATTCCATGTCCTCGACCTTGCCGCTATCGGAAAAGTAGCGGGGCAGGCGGGCGAAGGCGCCCTCCAGTTTTCCGGAGCCCATCCCGAAATCGCATTGCTCGAGCGAGGCTTGCTTCGGGCCGCGCTGTTCGCGGAACAGGCGCTCGCCGCGCAGCACCCACAGTTCGCCGGGATTGTCCTCGGCCAGCATCTTGCGCCCGACCCCGAGAGGATCGTCCGACTGCGCCGGCGCCGGCGCCGCGCCCCACGCTGCGAGGCACGCGAGCAGAATCGTGGCAAATCCGACGCGCGTTATCGGCATACTCCCCTCCTCCTGTTGTCCCCGGCCCGGCCCGCGCTCAGGACGCCGGGGCTACTGTAATTTCGTCGGTGCGTTTGTCGCCCTTGTTGTCCACCCAGGTAACGCTGATCCTGTCGCCCGCTTTCGCGCCTTTGATGCGCAACCCCAGGAATGGGTTGCGCGAGACCGCCTGGCTCCATTGCGCGTCGAGCACGGTCTTGCCGTTGTGGGTGACCACCACGCTCTGGATGAAGTGCAACTGCACGATTTCGCCCTTGGCGTCCCGGCGCTGGCCCGTCTCCATCGGGTGCAGCATCAGGATGCGCACGTCGGCGACGTCGCCCTGGAGCGTGGCGCGGATCTTCATCGGGTCAGCCATGATGCCGTCCTCTCTTCGTAACGTCCCCGGTCAGCCGCAGCCGCCAACGGTGATCTTGACTTCCCTCTTCGCGGCGAAGAACCGGCCGTCGGCCTTCACCACTGCCCACACGTCCGAGGTCTGTCCCATCTTGATGCGGACCGAGACGTGGCCCTCGCCGCCGCCGGCAACGTCGAATGTTGCAGCCAGCGGAAACGGGTTCTTCTCGGCAAGGATCGAGATCTGCTGCGTGCCGGGAATCCGGCTGGTCACCGCGATCGGCACCACCGCCCCGTTCTCGGCGATGTCCGGCGCGGTGATCGCAATGTCACGGCTCTCGGTCGCGCTCGCGGCCCCGAGGCTTTTCAACGCGTCGGTGAACGCCTTCGATTCGAAACCGGCCTTGTTCCACGGTGCGGCCCACGCCTCCATCGGCCGCACCAGGGCGGTTCCGCCCGCCGCGGCAAGCGCACCCAGCCCGCCGGCGAGCTTGAGAAAGACCCTGCGAAAACGATTCATGGGATTGTTCTCCTCGATTGGTGGCGCCGGTTGGTCCCGTAAGTGGCGACCGGCGCAGACTTCATGCATCCTACGCAGCCCCATCCACGCTCGTCAAGAACGCGCGGCTTATGTCGCTACTAAGCGGGCTTATTCACCCGGTCCCACGGATTTCACTCCTTGCGCGCCCGCCCGCGCCGTCCAATGCCCGGATCGGCCACCGGCCTTTTCAAGCAAGCGGACATCTTCAAAACACATGCCCCGATCCACGGCCTTGCACATATCGTAGATGGTGAGCAACGCGACGGTGACGGCCATCATCGCCTCCATCTCAACGCCGGTCGGCCCGACGGTGGCGGCGGTAGCGACGCACCTCACGGCGCTGGCTCTGCGCTCGACGGTGAATTCCACGTCGATTCGGGTGAGCGCCAGCGGATGGCACAACGGGATCAGTTCGGGGGTGCGTTTCGCAGCCTGTATCGCGGCCACGCGCGCCACACCGAGCACGTCGCCCTTTTTTGCCCCGCCGGCGGCGATTTGCCGCAACGTCGCCGGCCGCATGCGGATGCGGCCCGCGGCGCGCGCCACGCGCTGCGTGGCGGCCTTCCCGGCCACATCGACCATCCGCGCCTGGCCGCGCGCATCGAAGTGAGTCAGTTTCTTCACGTTACGGATTCCGCACGCGGTAGGAACTACCGCGCATCTAAATTATCATAGCATCATGCGTATGCGCGTATTTGCGGTATTGCTTCTGGTGGCCGTTACGGGCGTGCTCGCGCAGGGGCTGCCCGACCTCGGCGACGTGGCCGAGACCGGGTTCACCCCGCTGCAGGAACGACGGCTGGGCGAGAGCATCATGCGCGAGATCCGCAGCGACCGCAGCTACTACGATGATGCGGAGGCGACGGACTACATCAGCGACCTCGGCAACCGGCTTGCCTCGCGCAGCCGGGAGTCGCGCCAGGATTTCGATTTCTTTCTGGTCCGCGACAACCAGATCAACGCATTCGCGCTGCCCGGCGGCTTCATCGGGGTCAACACCGGCCTGGTGCTGGCGGCGCAGGCCGAGTCCGAACTGGCGAGCGTGATGTCCCACGAAATCGCGCACGTGACCCAGCGCCACATCGCGCGCATGATTGCCCAACAGAAGCAGAGTGCCTTGACGTCTCTGGCGACGCTGGCGGCGGCCTTGCTGCTGTCCCGCGTCAGTGGCCAGGCCACGGAAGCGGCCATCGCCTTCGGCGCCGCGGGCAGCATTCAGAATCAGTTGAACTTCACGCGCGACAACGAGCGCGAGGCCGACCGCGTCGGCCTGCAGATCCTGGAGCAGGCGGGTTACGATCCCCGGGGGATGGCGAGTTTCTTCGAGCGCCTGCAGCGCGCCAGCCGTGCCTATGACTCCAGCGCGCCGTCGTACCTGCGCACGCATCCGCTGACCTTCGAGCGCATTGCCGACATGCAGAACCGCACGCAGGATGGAGGTTACCGCCAGATTCCCGACAGCCTTGAGTTCCAGCTGATCCGCGCCAAGCTCAAGGCACGGCTCGATCCGCCGCGCGAAGCCATTGCCTTCTTCGAGTCGAGCCTGTTGGAGCGCAAGTTTCTGAGCGAAGCGGCGGGCCGATACGGCCTCGCCACCAGCCTCGCGCGCGTGAAGGATTTCAGCCGAGCTCGCAAGGAGCTCGATGCGTTGCGCAAGCTCGCGCCGGCGAGCCCTGTCGTTGAGACGCTGGCCTGCGAAGTGGCGGCGGGCGGGCGCGGCCCGGAGGCGGCGGTCGGCTGCTACCAGGAGGCGCTGAAGACCTACCCGTCGTACCGCGCCTTGATCTACGACTACGCCGACACGCTGCTGCGCATGGGTCGCGCCGATGCCGCGTTGAAGGTTGTCGAGGAACGGCTGCGGTCGATCACCGACGACCACCGGCTCTACCTGCTGCAGGCGCGCGCCTATGCCGCGCTTAACAGGCAGCTCGCGCAGCACCGCGCCCAGGCGGAGGCTTATGTCCGGATGGGCAACCTGGCGGCGGCGATGGAGCAACTGAGAATCGGCCTCAAAAGCGGCGATGGTGATTTCTACCAGATGTCAAGCGCCGAGTCGCGGCTGAAGGAGCTGCGCCGGCTCGATGAGGAAATGCGGCGCGAGGCCGGCCGGCGCTGAACCCGGTATGGTATCTTGAAGCATGGACGTAAGCCGCACAAGCACGGCCCCCGGTTTGACTTTCGCGCCGCGTAAGATCGGCAAGTACGAAGTGATCAGGGAGCTGGGAAAGGGCGCTACCAGCGCTGTGTACCAGGCTTACGACCCGTTCCAGAACCGCCAGGTTGCCATCAAGGTGGTATTTCCCGAGGCGCTTGGCGACCGGGAGCACGGCAAGCGCTATCGCAAGCTCTTCATCACCGAGGCATCGCTCGCCGGCAAGCTGTCCCATCCCCACATTGTCGGCATCTACGACGCGGTCGCCGACGATGAGGCGAGCTACATCGTGATGGAGTACGTGGACGGCACCACGCTCGAGCAGTACGCACGCCACGACACCTTGCTGCCGGTGCAGCGCATAGTCGAGATCACCTATAAGTGCGCGCGGGCCCTGGAATACGCGTCCAACCAGGGCGTCATACACCGCGATATCAAGCCCGCCAACATTCTCATTGCAGGCGGATCGGATATCAAGATCTCGGATTTCGGCGCGGCGTTGACGCAATCCGCGGACACCACCCAGGTGTCCGGCATCGGCTCTCCGGCCTACATGTCACCGGAGCAGGTGAAGGAACAGCACCTCACCCATCAGACCGACATGTTCTCGCTCGGCGTCGTGATGTACCAGATGCTCACCGGGCAATCGCCGTTCCGCGGCGCCAACAACTACAACATTATTTACCAGATCATCAACGTCGACCCGCCGCCGCCGATCGCAGTGCGCCCCGACATTCCGCCGCGCATCGACGCGATCGTCATGCGCGCGCTGCAGAAGGACACCGAGCGGCGCTACCAGACCTGGGACGAGTTCGCCCGCGATCTCGCTACCGCCCTCGGCAACGAGGAAAAGCGGGATCATGGCTTTCCCGAGAGCGAGAAATTCGACACGCTGCGCAGGCTCGAGTTTTTCCGCCATTTCACCGACGTCGAGCTGTGGGAGGTGTTGCGGCTCGCCAACTGGCAAAAGCATGTCCCGGAAACGGTGCTGATTCAGGAGAACGACATCGGCTCCTCGTTCTTCATTCTGGTTTCGGGAGAAGTGAAGGTGGTCAAGCAGGAGCGGCTGCTCAACGTGCTGAAGGCCGGCGAGTGCTTCGGCGAGATGGCCTACCTCGGCAAGCAGAAGTTTCAGCGTTCGGCGAGCATCGTTGCGCTGTCCGAAATTGCGGTGATCGAGATCCGCGCCGAGACGCTGTCGAAGGCGTCGGACTTGTGCCGGCACCACTTTCACGGCGCCTTCCTCGAACTGCTGGTGGACCGCCTGTCCACCGCTAACGTGCGGCTGTCCCAGCTGCTCGCTGACCGCAATATCAGCGTATTCTGAGCGCCGCGCGCTTGCAGCGGCGGGGCATAGCTCCTATATTTCGTGTTGCACCGGATTATCCGCAAGGCGAGAGAATGCAATGAACTACGACAAGGAACTGGACGCACGCGGTCTCAACTGTCCGCTGCCCATTTTGCGCACCAAGAAGGCGCTCACCGATATGTCCACCGGCCAGGTGCTGAAGGTGCTCGCAACCGATCCCGGCTCGGTGAAGGACTTCGCGGCGTTCTCCAGGCAGACCGGCAACCCGCTGCTCTCTTCCGAGGCGGCGGACAAGGAATTCATCTTCTTCATGCAGAAGCGCTAGCGCGGCGTTGCCGGCGCCCCGCTATGCAGCCGCCGTCTGCTCCGACTCGCCCTGCCACAGCATGTCGTAGCCGAGCTCCTGGCTGTCGGAGCACATCACGGCGAGGGCGGAGAACTTGGCGTTGAAGAGGGCGTCGCCGTGCGATCTTTCGTGCTCCTCGAACGAGCGCCAGTAGGTCACGATGGCGACGTGGTCTTCGGCCCGGCGCGCGGCGAGGGAGCCCTCCTCGGAAACGAAACCCGAAAACCGGAATACCTGGCCGGCGATGAAGCCCCCCTTGTCGCCGCCGTAGGCTTTCTTGACCACGCTGCACATTTCACCAATGGCGATCTCGACGTCTTCCACGCTGACGCCGGGCTTCAGCTTGACGGTGTTGAACAGCATCTTGGAGCCGAAGGGGATAGTGATGGCATCGAACATGGGATCCTCCCGGTAATGGCAGCCGGCGCAGCGCGCCTGCCCGACATTCAAGATATACCAGAATCGACGCCGTGCGCATCCGCGCGGGCGCCCGCCGCGTAACATGTTCGGACCGGGACGGAACCATGACAGGTAATTCACGCAGGACTTGGCTCATGCGCGCCGCGGCGGGCGCCGCGGCGCTGGCGGCGGCGATGGCCGGCCTGCGCCAGGCGCTGGCCATGGGATCGGTCGAAGCGGGCATTGCCCGGGTACGCGGCGACGTGCGCGTCAACGGGCAGGCGGCGCGACGGGGAATGGAGGTGAAGCCCGGTGACGTGGTCGTTGCCGGCAGCGATGCCGAACTGGTCGTGGTAGTCGGCCGCGACGCTTTCCTGGTCCGCGCCAATTCCCGGGTCGAGTTCTCCGGAGACGCCGCCCGGCTCGCGGTTGCCGCCCTGCGTGTGGTCACCGGCGCCCTGCTCTCCGTGTTCGAGCCGGGCGGCAAAAAGCGCATCCAGACCGGGACGGCGGCGATCGGCATCCGCGGCACCGGGGTTTACGTCGAAGCCGGGCAGATGCGCACCTACGTCTGCGTCTGCTACGGAGAGGCGGAACTCACGCCGGTGGACGACCCGGACGCGGCAGAGACGGTGCGCACCGCTCACCATGACCAGCCGCGCTACATTTACCCGAAGGGAATGCCGCGCATGATCGAGCGGGCACCGGTCATCAATCATGCCGACGCCGAGCTCGTGTTGCTCGAGAGCCTGGTCGGAAGAAAGCCGCCCTTCACGGCCGGGAAGTACTAGAAATAAGTAATGCGCGATAACTCGTTTGTTGTCCGCCCATTGCCCATCACTCGTTGATGATGCCGAGCTTCACGTAGATCGGCCGGATATGCCGGCGCAGTTCTGGCAGCCGGCGCCACAGCCAGAACGCGGCCAGCATGCAGGCGACGCCGCCCGCCGCGAGCGTGTGCGTGGCGCCGAGCCAGGTGGCGGCCGCTCCCGCGGCGAGGCTGCCGAGCGGAAACATGCCGAGGAAGGCCACGGTGAAGAGTCCCAGCACCCGCCCGCGCATGCGGTCTTCGACGATGGTCTGGATGATGGTGGACACGCCCATCGCCACGGTGAGCGCGCTCATGCCCACGACCGCGATCGCGGCGAGCGCAAGCGCGAGCGAGGTCGAGTAGGCAAACACGACCAGCGTGGCACCGGCGGCCAGGGCCGACGCGGCGATCCAGTTCAGCAGGCCGCGCACGTCCTTGCGCGAGGCGAGCAGCAGCATCCCGATGATGCCGCCGAGCCCGGCGGCGCCGATCAGGAAGCCCAGCGTGTCCGCGCCCCCCGCGAAAACTTCCGCGGCAAAGATCGGCATCAGCGTCTGGTACGGGCTCGCCATGAAGCTCACCAGCGCGACGAACGGCAGCAACCGTCGCAGCGGCACGGAATTCCAGGTATAAGCGATGCCCTCCCGCAGGCCCTCGCGGATCGAGGGCGGGTTGCGCGGGCGCTCGAACGGGGCAACCGTCATCATCATGAGCGTGACCATCGCCGCGACCTTGCTCACGCCGTTGACCAGGAAGCAGGTCGCCTCGCTGGAGGCGGCAATGAGCACGCCGGCGATGGTGGGGCCGATCATGCGCCCGCCGTTCTGCATCAGAGCGTTGAAGGCGATGGCGCCGGGCAGATCCTCCCGTGTCGGCACCATCTCGGGTGTGAACGACTGCCGCACCGGGATGTCGACCGCCATGATCACGCCGAAGACGCCCGCCATGACGACGACGTGCCAGACCTCGACGGCATCTGAGTAAGCGAGTGCGGCGAGGGTGAACCCCGGCACCATCGCCGCGGCCTGGGTCCACAGCAGGAGTTTTCTGCGGTCGACGCGGTCAGCCCACAGGCCGCCGAAAGGGGCCAGCACCAGGATCGCGATCTGGCCCGCGAAACCTGTCACGCCCAGCAGCCAGGCCGAGCCGGTCAGCCGGTAGACCAGCCAGCTCATGGCGAGGTACTGGATCCAGTTGCCCAGGACGGCCAGCGACTGGCCGCAAAAGAACAACCGGTAGCTGCGATGGCGGAACGCGCGCAGCGAGTGAATCATCTCAGGAATTCGCCGGCCCGAGGTCCGCCGAATTCCTTACATAAGACCCGGATACGGGAATTGACGTGGATGAGATCGGTTCACTCGGCATTGAATGATGCATCGGAATGAGCGTGCGACGATCGCGCATGGGTGTATTCCGGCTCGGTGTTGGAGCTGTTCCTGATTGAGGATTTTGCCGGGTTCGGCCCGGCAAAATCCTAGAGCTTCTGCAACTGCTCGTTCACCTTCTCCAGCGTGGCGGTGAAGCGTGCGAGGCGCTCTTGTTCCTGCGCCACGATCAGCGGCGGGGCGCGGTCGACGAAGCCCGGGTTGCCGAGCTTGCCCTGCGCCTTGGCGATCTCCGCCTCGAGCCGCAGCCGCTCCTTGTGCAGCCGCTCGCGCTCGGCGGACATGTTGACCTCGATCTTGAGCATGAGGCGGTACTCGCCGACGATGGACACCGGCGCGCCCGCCGCGGGCAGCGCGCCCTCGACGATCAGTACCTCGGACAGCCGCGCCAGCGCGACGAGATAGGGCACGAAGGGCGCGAGCCGCGCGCGGTCGCCCTGGATCAGCAGCGGCAGCTTCTGCGAGGGCGCGACGTTCATCTCGGAGCGAAGCGTGCGGCAGGCAGTGGTGAGATCCTTGAGGAGGGCGAGCTCCCGTTCCGCGGCCTCGTCAATTTTCTCCGGCTGCGGCTCCGGGTAGCGCGCAATCATGATGGAATTACCGGTCTTGCCGGCGAGCGGCGCCACCTTTTGCCACAGTTCCTCGGTGATGAACGGGATCACGGGGTGCGCCAGCCGCAGCATGCTTTCAAGCACCCGCGCCAGGGTGCGGCGGGTGGCGCGCTGCTGCGCTTCGTTGCCAGCGAGCCCCGGCGCGACCTGATTCCCGAGCTGCGCCTTGGCGAGTTCCACGTACCAGTCGCAGTATTCGTCCCATACCAGCTCGTAGATGGCGCGGGAGAGGTTGTCGAAGCGGTACTCGCGGAACGCCTGGTGGACCGCCGTCTCGGCACGCTGCAGCCGGCTGACGATCCAGCGGTCGGCGAGCGATGGCTCGACCGGCAACTTCTCGTCGAGTCCGGTGTCCTTCCCTTCGCAGTTCATCAGCACGAAGCGCGTGGCGTTCCACAGCTTGTTGCAGAAATTGCGGTAACCGTCGCAGCGCGACAAGTCGAACTGGATGTCCCGGCCGTGGGAGGCGAGGCTGGCGAAGGTGAATCGCAGCGCATCGGTGCCGAAGGCCGGGATACCTTTCGGGAACTGCCGGCGGGTCGCGGCCGCGATCGAATCCGCCTGGCGCGGATCCATGAGGCTGGAAGTGCGCTTGGCGAGAAGTTCGTCGAGGCCGATGCCGTCCACGATGTCCAGGGGGTCGAGGATGTTGCCCTTGGATTTCGACATCTTCTGTCCTTCGGCATCGCGCACGAGCCCGGTGACGTAGACCTCGCGGAACGGCACTTTCGCGGCGAACGGCAGCGTCATCATCACCATGCGGGCGACCCAGAAGAAGATGATGTCGAACCCGGTAACAAGCACCGACGACGGCAGGTACAGGCGCAGCGCCGGGTTGTCGTGCGGCCAGCCGAGGGTGGAGAACGGCCACAGCGCGGATGAGAACCAGGTGTCGAGCACGTCGTTGTCCTGCGTCAGCTCCGAGGGAGTAATCTTGACGTTCGCCCGCACGCGCCCGAGCATCGTCTGGCGGTGCTTGGCCTGCGCTTCCTCCTTGTTGCGGCCGACGTAAATGTTGCCCTCGCTGTCGTACCACGCCGGAATGCGGTGGCCCCACCACAACTGCCGCGAAATGCACCAGTCCTGGATGTTGTTGAGCCACTGGTTGTAAGTGGCGGTCCAGTTCTCCGGGACGAAGCGGACGTCGCCGCGCCCCACCGCGCCGAGCCCCGCTTTCGCCAGCGTTTCCATCTTCACGAACCACTGGTCGGTGAGCATCGGCTCCACCGCGGCGCCGGTGCGCCCGCAGCGCGGCACCATCAGCTGGTGCGGCTTGACTGCTTCGATCAGGCCCTGATCCTTGAGGTCGGCAAGCACCTTGTCGCGCGCGGCGTAGCGGTCCAGCCCGCGGTAGGCCCCGGGGGCGTTGTCGTTGATGCGGGCGTCCAGCGTCAGGATACTGATCGGTGTCAGCTTGTGGCGGAGCCCGATCTGATAGTCATTGAAGTCGTGCGCCGGCGTGATCTTCACGCAGCCCGTGCCGAACGCCGGATCCACGTACGAGTCGGCGATCACCGGTATCCTGCGGCCGGTCAGCGGCAGCAGGACCTCCTCCCCGACGTACTTCTTGTAGCGGGGATCGTCGGGATGCACGGCAACGGCGACGTCTCCCAGCATGGTCTCGGGCCGCGTGGTGGCGACGATCAGAAACGCCTTGCCCGAGACAAGCGGATAGCGCAGGTGCCACAACTGCCCGCTCTCCTCCTCGGATTCGACCTCGAGGTCGGAAACCGCGCTCTTCAGCACCGGATCCCAGTTGACCAGCCGCTTGCCGCGGTAGATCAGCCCCCGCTCGTGCAGGCGCACGAACACCTCCGTCACCACGCTCGACAGGCCCTCGTCCATGGTGAAGCGCTCGCGCGTCCAGTCGCAGGAAGCTCCGAGGCGGCGCATCTGGTGCGTGATGGTCGAGCCGGATTCTTCCTTCCATTTCCAGACGCGCTCGACGAACGCTTCGCGGCCCAGCGCCTGCCGCGACGAGCCCGCTGCTTCGAGCTGGCGCTCCACCACGATCTGCGTCGCGATGCCGGCGTGGTCGGTGCCCGGCTGCCACAGTGTGTTGAAGCCGCGCATGCGGTGGTAGCGCGTCAACGCGTCCATCAGCGTGTGCTGGAAGGCATGTCCCATGTGCAGCGTGCCCGTTACATTGGGCGGCGGCAGCAGGATGCAGTAACGGTTGGGGTTGGACTCGTCGAGGCCGGCCTTGAAGTAGCCGCTTTTTTCCCAGGTGGAATACCACCTGGCCTCGATCGCCGCCGGCTCGAAACTCTTGGCGAGCGACATGGCTGATGACGACGGATCGGAAATAGCGCGCATTATACCGGAGTCCGCGTTGGCCTCCCGCATCGCGGCCCTGGCTTCCACAGCGACGCGCAGGTTCTTGATCTGTTCGCGCAGCGATTCCTCGACCGAGGCGCGCACCATGCCGTTGAGGTCTGTCTTGAGCTCGCTGCTGATCCTGGCGAGCGCGGCGTCGAGCGCGGCGCCGATGTCCGGCATGAAGCGCTCCTGCATCATCTGCGCTATCTGCTGGTCGAGGTCGCGCTTCAGTTTCTGGTAAACGCTATGCTCCAGGTTCTGCGATTGCACGCGGGAGATGACTTCGCCGCGCGCCGCGGCCGCGAAGGAGGCGGGCAGCTGCCCCTCGGGGATCACGTCGGTCAACGTCGGGATGCCGGCGCCCGCATCCGGCGGCAGCGTGTCGGAGAGCGTTGGTACCCCGGGGGCCGCTGCAGCGGCATTCGGTTGCGCGCGGTGCCGCGTGAGCAGCGCATCGGCGCGCTGCAACAGCTCGTCGCCTTCGTCCTTGCTGTCTGGTTGATCGGCCATCAGAGCGGTGACCGGTGACCGGTGACCGGTGACCGGTGGCAGCCCGCGACGCAAGGTTTGATTCTGGTCACAGGTCACCGTTCACTGTTCACGCGTCTTGCTGAGGTCGTGGGTGCGGATGTCATAGCCCCGGTCGCGATAAAAGCGGAATCGTTCGCGCGCCGCGGCGCGGTCCGCGTCGTCGCGGCTGACGATCTCGAGCAGCCGCTGGAAGCGGCCGAAGAACGGCGGCCATTCCGGGCGCAGGTTGACGAGCACCTCGTCGTGCAGCAACGCATCGCCGCGGCAGTCGACGATCACCGGCGTCTCCCGCGCCAGCGGATCGTCCGGCGCGCAATGCGGCACGAATCCGGTGGCCGGCGCGGTCCACAGCAGGCGGTCGAAGCGCTGCGCCAGCTCGGGATCGGGGCAGAAGACGGTGACCTTGAGCCCGCGCGCGAACGCTTTGCCGGCGAGTGCGCAGGCGGTCCTAAGCTTATCGTCGACGTGGGTGTAGAAATCAATCTGCGTCATCTTTTGGTTGCTCGTTGCTCGTTACTCGTTACTCGTCCTTCTTTGTCTCGCCAGCAACGAGAAACGAGAAACGAGTCACTTTCTCCTGGCCCGGTTCACCAGGAATTCCGTCAGGAGCGGCACGGGGCGGCCGGTGGCGCCCTTTTCCTTGCCGCTCTTCCAGGCGGTGCCGGCGATGTCGAGGTGCGCCCACTTGAACTTGCCGGCGAAGCGCGCCAGGAAACACGCCGCCGTTACCGCTCCGGCGGGACGGCCGCCGATGTTCGCGAAGTCGGCGAAATTGCTCTTCAGCTGCTCCTGGTAATCCGCCCATAGCGGCATGTGCCAGACGCGGTCGTAGGATACTTCGCCGGCGCTGGCCACCTCCCGGGCGAGGGCGTCATCGTTGGCGAAGAGCCCGCTCGCGACGTGGCCGAGCGCGATCACGCAGGCGCCGGTGAGCGTGGCGATATCGATCACCGCGGCGGGCTCGAAGCGCTCGACGTAGGTAAGGGCGTCGCACAATATCAGTCGGCCCTCGGCGTCGGTGTTGAGAATTTCGACGGTTTGCCCGGACAGGCTCTTCACGATGTCGCCTGGCCTGGTGGCGCGACCGCCGGGCATGTTCTCCGTCGTCGGCACGACGCCCACCACGTTGATCGGCAGCTTCATCTCGCCCACCGCCTTCAGGGTGCCGAGCACGCTGGCCGCGCCGCACATGTCGAATTTCATCTCGTCCATCTCGGCGGCCGGCTTGATCGAGATGCCGCCGGTATCGAAGGTGATGCCTTTGCCGACGAGCGCCACCGGCTTCATCGTTTTCGGCCCGCCGCGATGCTCGATGACGATGAATTTGGGCGGCTGGGCGCTGCCTTGCGCCACGGACAGCAGCGTGTGCATGCCGAGCCGCTGCATGTCGGCGCGCTCCAGCACCGTGATTTTCATGCGGTAGTGCTGCGCCAGCTCGCGCGCCTGCGCGGCGAGGTAGGCAGGCGTGCACACATTGGGCGGGAGGTTGCCGAGATCCTTGGCGAGGCTCATGCCATGCGCCACGGCGAGTCCCCGCTCGAGTCCGGCCGCGGCGTGCTTCTGCGCGGCGCGGTCAACGGACAGCGCCATGCGGCGCAGCGCCGTTCCGTTGTCCTCGCTCTTGCTCTTCATACGGGTGAACCGGTAGGCGGATTCACGCGCGACCGTGACCGCATGCGCCACTTTCCACGCCACGTCGCGCTTGCCCACGACGAGCTCGGTGAGGTGCAGCGAGGCTTCTTCCGCGCCGGTGGCGTTGAGCGCCCGAATCGCCGCGGCAACAGCATCGCGGTACTGCTTGTCCCGGAATTCGGCCTCGCGCCCGAGTCCCACCAGCAGCACCCGTGTCGCGGCACCGGGCACGTCCTGCAGCAGCAGCGTCGTGCCGGGCCTGCCCTGCATGTCGCCACGGCGCACCACCTTGCCCAGATAGCCCTGCGCCGTGCGGTCGAGATCTGCGGCGGCGGCAGAAAGCTTGCGCGGCTCGAACACGCCGACCACCAGACAACCGTTGCCGCCGGTCTGCGGGGCACCGCTTTTTATGCTAAATTCCATCGTGGACTCCGCATTGACTTAGAGTGCTGATTATTTGCGTATTCTAGCAGCCTGCCGGACCAGGAGTCTGGCGGGCTCGGTGCCGACAGGCTCCTGGGGCAAAATCGGAGCCTGAAAAGTCGCAATAGATGATCTTCCGCAACGCACTGTTACGCGAGTTGGCGGCGGCGGCAGCAGCCACTTTCATCGTACTGCTGGGCATCGTCATTACCATGCAATTGGTGCGCCTGCTCGGCCAGGCCGCGGGCGGCGCCATCACCTCCACTGGCGTGGTGGCGCTGCTCGGGTTCTCGATGCTCGGTTACCTGCCGGTGCTGCTTTCGCTCACCCTCTTCATCGCCGTGCTGATGACGCTCACGCGCAGCTACCGCGATTCCGAGATGGTGGTCTGGTTCTCGTGCGGCGTGAGCCTCACGCAGTGGATACGTCCGGTACTGCTGTTCGCCACCCCACTGGTACTGACGATAGCGCTGCTGTCGCTGGCGCTGTCGCCGTGGTCGATATCAAACAGCGAGGAGTTGCGCCGCAAGATGGACAGCCGGCACGATGTCACGGCCGTGACGCCGGGCGTGTTCCGCGAATCGCGCCAGGCCGAGCGCGTCTACTTCGTGGAGGAGGTCGCTGGCGTCGAC
>Ga0208320_1000044_pt1 | contig 19187 bp, 19 predicted proteins | sample EasRivMeERMZT299_FD_187531 | JGI IMG/M metagenome (GOLD analysis project Ga0208320, IMG submission 187531) | Soil microbial communities from meander-bound floodplain in the East River, Colorado, USA - East River MetaG ERMZT299 (SPAdes) (version 2) | ecosystem: Environmental > Terrestrial > Soil...
CGCCTTGGCGAGCGCGATCAGTTCCTTCACCGTGTTGACCGTCACCGAGGGGTGGACGACCAGGATGTGCGGCAGGGTGGCGAGCTGCGTGATCGGCGCGAAATCGCGGATCGGGTCGAACGGCAGCTTTTTGTGCAGCGCCGGGTTGATGGTGTACGAGGCCGCAACAGCGAGCAGCGTATGGCCGTCCGGCACGGCGTGGGCCACGATCTCGATGCCGTTGAGACTGCCCGCGCCGGGGCGGTTGTCCACAATCACGGTCTGGCCCAGCGACTCGGACATGCGCTGCGCGACGACGCGCGCGATCACGTCGGTGGAACCGCCCGCGCTCTGCGGCACGATCAGCCGTATTGGCCGGCTGGGGTATTGCTGTGCGCCGGCGGGTGTTGCTGTTGCGAACAAAGCGGCGCACAGCAATACCAATGATGAATTATGAATGATGAATGATGAATGTCTTTCGGGTTTCATTGCCTGCCTGTGTGCTGAGATCGGTGTCATTGTTCTCTCCTCGATACAGGTTCCGCCGCTACCCGCAATCCGCGAGTCTCGAGCCGCGAGTCACGTCTCAATCGACTTTAGCGCCGGACTGCTTGATGACCTTTGCCCATTTCACTGTTTCGGATTTGATGTGTGCTGCGAATTGCTCGCGGCTGCTGCCGATGGCCACGATGCCTTCGCCGCTCAGGCGCTGCTTGGTATCGGCCACCTGCATGACCTTCGCGATATGGGTATTGAGGAGGTTCAACACGTCCGCCGGTGTGCCTGCGGGGGCGAGCACGCCGTACCATTGGCTCGACTCGTAGCCTTTCAGGCCGGATTCCGAGACGGTCGGCAACTCGGGCATGGCCGGCAGCCGCGTGAGACTGGTGACGGCCAGTGCGCGCAGCCTTCCGCTCTTCACCAGTTGCACGGCGTTGGTCGCGGGCAGGAAGCTCAGGCTCGCCTCGCCGGACAGGAGGCCCATGACGGCCGGGCCTGAGCCGCGGTACGGAACATGCACCATCTCGACTTTCGCCAGGGTGTTGAACAGCTCCCCGGCAAGATGCGGCGTGCTGCCACTGCCTGAGCCCGCGAACAGCACCTGCCTGGGACGTGCCTTGGCGAGGGCAATCAGCTCCTTCACCGATTTTGCCGGCAGCGAGGGGTGCACTACCAGCACGTTGGGTGCGAGCGCGACCAGGCTGATCGCCTCGAAGTCCCTGACCGGATCGTAGGGTACCTTAGTGTAGAGACTCGGGTTGGTAACCAGGCCCGCGCCCGTGAAGAGCAGCGTGTAGCCGTCCTTCGGCGACTTGGCGGCGAGCTCGGTGCCGATGTTGCCGTTCGCGCCGCTGCGGTTCTCGATCGGGAAGGTTTTCCCGAGACTGTCGTAAAGCTTCTGGCTGAGGAAGCGGCCCATGCTGTCCACGCCGCCGCCCGGCGGGAACGGCACGATCACCCGCACCGGTCCGGCGGGATAGCCCTGCGCCAGCGCTTGTCCGGCGACCAGCGACAGAGCGCCGAGCGCATGGACAATACAACGGTGGATCTTCACTGGCTCCTCCTCGCAGTCCGCTTTTCGCTACTCATCACGCATCACCCATCACGCTTTTGACTTCTGGGCGCGTTTCCAGGCTGATATCAGCGCGCGTGCCGAGAATTCCACCGCCATCTCGCGCTTGTAGGCGGCCGAACCCCGCACGTCGGACATCGGCTCGACCAGCCTGCGGGCGTCCTGCACCGACCGCCGCAGCCGTTCCTCGTTCAGCCGCTGGCCGGTCAGCGCCGTGAGATCGAGGACCACGGGTTTCCAGCTGACCGCGCCGATCACGGCGCGCGCGGCGCTGCAGCTGCCGTCGGCATTCAGTGTTATCGTCGCCGCCGTATTGACAGTCGGGATCTCCAGGACCCCGCGCGCCATGTACTTGTAGAAACGGGAGCCGGAGCGCGCGGGCGGCGCATCCACTTCGACCGCGACCACCATTTCGTCCTTTGCGAAGCGCTTCTGGAACGCTTCTTCCAGCGTGACCGTGCGCCTGCCGCTGGGACCCGCAACCGTGACGCGGGCGTTGAGGGCGAGGAGGGCGAGCGGCAGGTCGAAGCCGCCGATCAGGGGTCCGATGCTGCCGCCGACCGTCAGCATGCGGCGGATGCGGGTGTGGCCCACCGACTCCATCGCGTCGTCGATGGCCTGCCACAGCTGCTTGACGCGCGTTGCTTCGGAAAACATCTGCTGCCGCACCGCCGCGCCCGCCCGCAGCATGCCGCGCGCATCGAGCGCAAATTCGTTCAGCTCGGGGATGCGCATGATGGATACCAGGCGCTTTGCCTGCGGGAAGCCGGTGCGCTCGCGGCGCAGCGCGTGCGACATGCCGCCCGCGACGAGTGCGGTATCGCCGGCCGCGAGCATCCCTAACGCTTCGTCCACCGTCTTTGCGAACACGAACTCCGGGTTGAATGGACGGGCACCGGAGGGTCTGCCGGAAGAGAGCCGCGCCCACGTGCCGCCCTTGGGCGCCGCCGGTGCAGGCGACTTCTCGTTCGCATAAAGACCCGGATGCAGCGCGCGGTGCACCTTCTCGGAGGTAATCGGCAGTTCGTGGATGCGTACGCCGACCGCGTCCGCAATCGCATTGGCAATGACAGCAGGAATGGCGTCGAGCCCGATCTCGCCCAGCCCCTTGGCCCCGAACGGGCCGGACGGTTCGTAGGATTCGGCAAAGGCAACGTGCAGCTGCGGCACCATGGCGGCGCCGGGGATAGGGTAGTCCTTCAACTGCGGGTCGGTCGGCATGCCGTTCCACCAGTCGAAGTACTCGGTCATGGCGAACCCAACCCCCTGCATCACGGCGCCCTGCACCTGGCCCACCGCGGTGGCGGGATTGATGACCGTGCCGCAATCCACGGCGGAGGCGATCTCGAGCAGCTTCACTTCTCCGGTGGCGGGGTCCACTTCGACCTCCGCCGTCTGCGCGATGAAGTTGTAGGCTCCCGACTCGTTGCCGTAGCGATTGTGGTCCGGGAACTCGGAGGGATTGTCGAAGTTGCCGACGCCGATGATCGGCTGTCCTCCGGGCTTGTAGATGTTCGCGCGCGCCACCGCGGCAACGGACTTGAACTCGGTTTCAGAGCCGTTGCGCGGGCCGATCTCGCCGTTGATGATGGTCAGTTCCGCCACGGGGCGCCTGAACTGCTCCGCCGCGGCTTCCAGCAACTGCTTCGCAGCCGCGGTGGCAGCGTTCTTGACCGCGTTGCCCGCGACGTAGGTAAGCCGGCTCGCCAGCGCGCCGAGGGAGTGCGGCTGCACGTCGGTGTCGGGGCGCGTGATGTCCACATGCTCGTAGGGCAGGCCGAGTTCCTCCGCGGCGATCTGCCGCAGCACGGTCAGGTTGCCCTGGCCGATCTCGCCCTCGCCGGTGATGACGGTCGCGCGGCCGTCCTCGTTGACGCGCACGATGGCGGAGCTGCCGTCCCAGTCGCCGAAGCTGCGGCGGCCGTTGACGTGCACGCTGCAGCCCATGCCCAGCCCGCGTGCGGGCTCATTAACCTCGCGTGCGGGCTCGTTAATCTCGCGGTTCGCTTTCTTGTCCTTGCGCTTTTTCTTCCAGCCGATCATCTCCGCCGCCTTGTCCATGCATTGCTTCAGCTCGCAGCTGGTGATCTTGTGGTTGTGCGGCGAGACGTCTCCCGGTTCCACTGCGTTCAGGCGCAGCAGGTCGAAGACGTCGATGTGGAGCTTTTCCGCGGCGAGGTCCCACGCCTGTTCCACCGCCCAGTCAGCGGAGGGGTTGCCGAAGCCGCGGAAGGCGCCGGTCGGAACCAGGTTGGTATAGACCAGGGTCGAGTTGCCGCGCACGCAGGGATACTTGTAGAGCGCGTCATGGCGCACGCTGGCGGCGCCGAGGATCGCCTGTGACTTGCCGGTGTAGGCGCCGTTGTCCGCCCACATCCTGATTTCCTTGGCCATGACGCGGCCATCCTTGCGGAAGCCGAGGCGGACCCAGTAGCGCATCGGCATGCGCGGGTGGCTGGCGAGGAATTCCTCTTCGCGGGTGTGGATGAGCTTCACGGCGCGACCGGACTTGCGCGCGAGGATGGCGCAGATGACGGAAGCGTTGTCGTCGCCGGACTTGCCGCCAAAGCCGCCGCCGACCTCGGTCTGGATCACGCGCACCTGGCTCTCGGGCAGTCCCAGCGCCGTGGAATAACGGCCGCGCGCGAGAAACGGGGTCTGCGTGTTGCACCACAGGGTCACGCGGTCGTTGTCCCACCGGGCGACGCAGCCGATGGTCTCGAGAGCAGTGTGCCACTGGCGCACCGATTCCCAGGTGCCTTCGACGACGACGTCGCTCGCCTTGAAGCCCGCATCGACGTTGCCGCGCTCGAAGCTGAACTGGTGCGCGACGTTGCCCGCCGCGTCGTCGTGCACGAGCGGCGCGTTGGGCGCGAGCGCGTGGTCGAGGGAGAGCGCCGCGGGCAGCACTTCGTACTGGACCACAATCCTGTCCACGGCCGCGCGCGCCGTTTCGAGATCTGTCGCCGCGACGGCTGCAACTTCATCGCCGACGTAACGCACCCGGTCTATTGCGAGCGGGTAGAGATCCGGCCGGAAAGCGCCCCATTTGCGCCGCGCCGTGTCGGCGCCGGTTGCGACAGCTCTTACGCCGGGCATGGCCGCCGCGGCGCTCACGTCAATCGAGACGATGCGGGCGTTCGGATGGGGGCTTCGCAGCACCGCCGCGTACAGCATGCCGGAGAATTGCAGGTCGGCGACGTATTGCGCCGTGCCGGTGACCTTGGGAACCGCATCCGTGCGCGGCACGTCCTTGCCGACGACAAGGAAACTTGCGGCGAGCCGGGGATCGCGCTGGTTCATGCTTTCCTCGCCTTCGCGATCGCGATCGCTTCCCGGTAGGCTTCGAGGATGCGGACATAGCCGGTGCAGCGGCAGTAGACACTATCGGCGCTGGCGCGGATTTCCCCGTCGCTGGGATCGGGAGTCTTCTCCAGCAGGGCGCACGCGGCCATGACGTGCCCGGGTATGCAGATGCCGCACTGGAGAGCGGACCGGTTGACGAACGCCTGCTGCACCGGGTGCAGGGTGGAGCTGCCGGCAAGGCCCTCGACTGTACGCACGTCGGCGCCATCGCACATCGCCGCGAGTTGCAGGCAGGAGGCGATGGGGTAGCCGTCCATGATCACGGTGCAGGTGCCGCAGGCGCCGATGCCGCAGCCGTGTTTGGTGCCGGTGAGGTGCAGGTCCTCCCGCAGCACGTCCACCAGCAGGCGGTCGCCGGATTTGAGGTTGATCTCGACCGGGTCGCCGTTAATCTTGAGCTTGACCAGCATTTCGGGCTGCTCCTCCTGTTGCAGCCCGAAATTATATCGTCGCAAGGCTGAGCGCGGAAATGATCCGGATACGGGTCGAATGAGGAGTCGAATGAACCAATAAAAAAGGCTTGCGAAGACGCAAGCCTTTTTCAGCGGTTATTTGTTGCGGGCGCGGTAATCGGCGATCTTCTTGCTGAGGTCGTCGTACTCCTCGCACACCCGCGGGCACGATCTCTTGAGGGCCACGAGGTGTTCTTCGGCCTTGGCGAGATTCCTGGTCATCAGGTACGCCTCGCCGATGTATTCGTGCGCCCCGCGGTGGAGAGGGTCGATCTTCAGGGCCTGCTCGTAGTGCCTGAACGCGGCGTCCAGCTGGCCATCGTTGCGATAGGCGAAGCCGAGATAGTTCTGGATGTCGGCATTCCTGCCGGAGCGTCTTTCCGCGGCGGCGAGCCACTTGATGGCAGTCTTCCAGTCCCTGGCCTCCACCGCGCGCTTGCCTTGCGCAAAATCCGGATTGATGCCGATCAGGACATCCAGGGGATCGGCTTCCATGGCAGGCATCGCAGGCGCGGCAACCATGGCCAGGGCGATCGCGGCCGCAATGGATGCGAGGACGGATTTTGTATGCATGGGGCGCTCCTTGGGACTATGAGTGGACTGTGTGTCACGGATTCTTCGTTTCGATATACGCATGAACGATTAACACGGATGCCGCCGTGATTATTCCTCCGGAAGGCATTGGCGGCTCGCTTGTTCGCCACTCGGCGCGCGCTTGACGCGCTTGGAACGCAATCCTAGAATCGCTTGGCCCCGCGCAACATGAGTTCTCGGGCGGGAAGCGCGACAAACCAGGCGCACGGAGGCGGCGATGATGACCCAGACGAAAAACAAGTACGTGCACGATCTGCACAAGATGCCCAAGACGGCCGTTTTGGGCAAGACGTCGACGGGACAAGGCGCGTCGTTCAACGGTGACCGGATATACTGCGGCTTGGTTACGAAGAAAACGGGCACGGGCTCCAAGCCGCACTTTCATCCGGACGAAACCTTCAATTACGTGCTGAAGGGCGCGCTCAAGGTGCGCATGGACGGCCTGGAATTCGTGGTGCCGACCGGCAACCTGCTCCACATCCCGGCCAACATGGTTCACACCGCGGTGGCTACCGATGACGGCGACGCCACCTATTTGGTCTGGCGCGACCGTTTCGCCGAGAAGCAGGGTAAGCCGATCACGACCGAAACCTAGCGGTCTGCCAGGCCGGGCGCCATCACGGTTTCGGACCTGATTTCAGAGACGACCGGGCTGAATTGCAATTCAGGCGGAATTGGTGATGGAGCTTTCCGGCAAGATACTACCGGGGTTGACCGGCACGGCCGAGATCGTCGTCGGCACGCGCGACACCGCGCCGCACGTGGGCAGCGGCAAGATCGGCGTACTGGCGACGCCGATCATGGTGAATCTCATGGAGGCGGCCGCGCTGCAGGCGGTGGAAAGGTTCATGCCGCCCGGGCATCAGACAGTCGGCACGCACCTCGACGTCAAGCATTTCGCAGCGACGCCGGTCGGCCTGCGGGTCATCGCGCACGCCGAACTGGTGAAGGTCGAGGGACGAACGCTGACGTTCAGGATACGGGCGGAGGACGAGCGCGAGCCCATCGGCGAGGGCTTTCACGAGCGGCTCATCATCAACGTCGAGCGCTTCGACGTGCGTATGCAAAAGAAGTTGGGCAATGCCTGAGTCCTGTTGGAAAGGCAACAAGAGACTGCCAAGGCGGCAACCACGGCTGGTGTTGGGACGCGCGGCGGCGGGTGCTCTGAGTCGCCCGTTCGAGCGACCCGGAAGTCTTCATGTCGCCCCTCCGTCCAGGACGGTTCCTGAGCAGCGTCGGGCAGCCTATGATTGAAAATATCGTTTATGATGACTTTGCTTGCCGGAGTTGCATTCTGAAATCGTTTTCCAGAAGGACCATGCGCAAGTTCCATTCAATGGGAAGAAAGTCGCAATCGGCGTATTGTGTCCTGCTGCAGCGGGCGCCTGCGGCGTGGTGGCTTGCGGTGACCCTATGCGGAGCGGCGCCGGCGGTACTGGGCGCCGACGATCCGGGAGCACGGGCGCTGCAGCAGCATCAGCTGCAGCGTCTGCAGCAGCAGGATGCACTGCAACTGCGCATGCAGCAGCATCAACTCAGGTTGCACAACCCGCCCGCGGATGCGCGGCAGCAGCGGGCGCTCGGCCAGATGGAGGCCGATCAGCAACAGCGGCAGCAGGAATTGCACTACCGGCAGGGCATCGAGCCAGCCACGGTTCAGCCTTCCGACGACGCGGGAACGCGGCACGCGAAGGCGCAGCTGGAGGAGGAACGTGCGCGCGAGCAAAGCCAGCGACAGCTGCTGCGTTTCGAGTCGGAGGCGCAGCGGCGGGTGGAGCAGGCGCGCAGGGAAAAAAGCCGGGGCGAGATCATCCCGGCGCAGCAGGAATAGCCGGATCGGCGCGCTACCGTTTGCGCTCGGGGCGAGCGTCGGCCGGCATCGAGAACGTTACGCAATTCCTGCCTTTGGTCCAGGCATAGCGCACGTTCTTGCCCAGCTCCCGGATCAGCAGCACGCCGAGCCCCCCCAGCGGACGCAGTTCGACGGTATCCGAGAGCGAATGCTTGGGATTGAGGGTTTGGAAAGGATCGTAGCGACAGGCGCCGTCCTCGTAGCGGACCTTGAGTTCCCTGTCCGCCAGCGTGAAAGTGAGGTTTACCGGCACCGGCTCCACCCCGCCGCGGCCGTGCTGCACCGTGTTTGTGAACAATTCCTCTATCAGCAGGATTACGCGCAGGCGCTGCCGCGTGGAGCATCCGGCACGAATGCACGACTGTTCCACAAATGCCTGAAGACGCGGGTAATCCTGGTTGGCGGCCAAGCACACCAATGAGATGCTAACGGGAGTCTCCACCATGTGTGAAAGAATACATCATTCGGGATACTGTTTTATGCCATGATTGCCGCGCCGGACGAAGGAAACAGATCACGCGCCGGCAATGTCAACTTGAAGGAGACAGGGGCATGTCCATTAATCGCAGTTCTGTGTTCGGGGCGTTGTTCGCGTCAGCCATGCTGCTCGTTGCCGCGCCGGCGATGGCCAACGATATCGCCCAAATCAAGACCGCGACCGGCACGGTGATGGTCGAACGCGGCGCGCAGCGCCTGTTCGGCGTCCCGGGCATGAAGCTGCAGCAATCCGATGTCATACGCACCGGCATAGACGGAACGGCCGGCATCACGTTCGTCGACAATACGATGATGTCCGCCGGCCCCAACAGCGTGCTGGCGCTGGACCGCTTCTCGTTCAATTCGACCACGCACGAGGGCAAGCTCGACGCCACGATGCGCAGCGGCACGCTGTCCGTGATCTCCGGCAAAATCGCCAAACAATCGCCCGACGCCATGACGGTACGTACGCCGGCCGCGATCCTGGGCGCGCGCGGCACCGAGTTCTTTATCAGGGTGGATCCGTTGTAATATCTGCTTCATGGGGTTTACATCACGCGCCGGGCTAATCCTGCTGCTGCTCACCGGATTGCTCGGCGCGTGCGCATCCGAACCTCCGCGAACGCGCGAGTTCGTGGTCCTTGTTCCAGACCGCAATGGCAAGTTGGGGTCAGTGGCGGTCACCAGCGCGTACGGTAATGCGACGCTCAACAAGCCCTACATGGCGGCGCGTTACGAGCATGGCGGCAAGGTCGAAGCGGCACCGGTAGCGCAGGAAGAGGTCAGGATGACCTTCGCCATGGCCATCGCGGCGCAGCCGATACGGCCGGTGTCCTTTCTGCTCTACTTTCAGGAAGGCACCGACGAGTACACGCCAGAATCGAAGGAATCTATCGAGAGGATTTTTCCCGAGATCGCGCGCAGGAAGGCGGCGGAAATCGCCGTGATAGGTCATACCGATACCGTTGGCAGGATCGAATACAACGACGCGCTGTCGCTGCGGCGGGCGGAGCGTGTGCGCAACGACTTCGTGGGCCGCGGCATCCCGACACATGCCATCAACGTTGCAGGGCGCGGCGAGCGCGAGCCCATCGTGCCGACCGCCGACGATGTTAACGAGCCCCGCAACCGGAGGGTGGAGATCAACGTCCGCTAGCATTTGCGGTGATTGTGATTCGGCGGTTAAGAGATGGTAACGAAATGAGGGGATATTCCCCTCATGCTCCCCTACACCAGGGGCCGTTTCAGTCATTTTGAAACGGCCTCTGAGTGCTTTTATCAAGTTCAGTTTGGCTGGACGGCGGCTCAATCGCTCAGTTACCCGGTCACATAATCACTGGTTCCCGTGCCAGCGGACGACCAGTATCGTCACGTCGTCCGCCATCTCCGCGCCTGCGGCGAACTTTCGGACTTCTTCGCGCACTGCGTTGACCCGCTCCCCGGCACTGAATGTCCACGGCATTTTCACCAGAAGTTCGGCGAGGCGCGCTCGCCCGAACAGTTCACCGGTCGGATTCATGGCTTCCGGCACGCCGTCGCTGAGCATGACGAGAGATTCGCCCGGCGCCAGGCGCTGCCGCCCAGCCTCATAGGGGAAGTTCTCCAGCGTGCACAGCGGCGGCCCGCCCCCTTCCAGGCACTTAACCATCTTGCCGTCTGCGACGACAATATGCGGCCGCTCGTGCCCGGCGTTGCAATAAACAAGGTCGCCGGTGTCCACGTCCAGCACGCACGCGAGCGCCGTCACGAACAGCATTTCGGGATTCTCGCGCGAGATCTCGATATTGGCTTCGGCCATGGTGCGGCCGAGATCCGGCAGACGCCGCAATACAGTGCTCTTGTATAGAGCCTTCGATAGCGCCATGAAGATACTGGCGGGCAGGCCCTTGCCCGAAACGTCACCGACCATCATGAACAGGCGCGACCCGTCCAGCATGAAGAAATCGTATAGGTCGCCGCCGACTTCCTTGGCCGGCTCCATGCGCGCGTCGAGTTCGAAGCGCCGCTCGCCCCGAAACGACAGGGACGGCACCGGCAGCATGCCGATTTGCACGCGGCGCGCGGCTTCCAGCTCTCCGGCCATGCGCGCAGCAGCTTCCCGTTGTGCTGCGAGCTCGCGTTTCAGGCGCTCCTGCTGCCGTCCTGACTCCGCGAGCGTCGCCCTCAGCAGCCCGCCGAAGAGGACATTGAGGACCACGATCGGCGCAGCTGCGTCGAACAGCACCCCTGCGTAGCGGAACAGGATCATCCCGAGCGCGAATAACCCGCCGGTGGCGGTGATCAGTATCAGGGAAGAGCGCACCGGAGACAGTGCCGGCACGGCGAGCACCAGCAGGGAGCCCAGGACGACGATCAGCGCCGTCTCCGTCCAGCGCGTCCAGCGCGGGCGTCCCAACAGGCTGTCGTCGAAGATGTTTTCCAGGAGCTGGGCGTGAATCTCGATGCCGGGCATGCGTTCGCCGAGCGGCGTCGCCAGCTGGTCCAGCAGCCCGATGCCGGTGACTCCGAAGAGGACGAGCTTGCCGGCGATCTCCGCGCGGTTGGCCGTGCCGGCGATGACGTCGCTTGCCGAGATGTAGCGGTCCGGATCGTGCGGGGTGAAACGCACCCACACGTGACCGTCGTGGTCGGTCGGAATCACGACGTCACCGAATCCGATCGACTCCATGCCGTGCGCGCCGGCGCGGATCGAGAACGCCGGGGCCCCCACGCCGACCCGCAACGTTTCCATTGCGAGCGATGGAAATGGCGCGTCACCGACCGCGGCGAGCAGCGGCACGCGGCGCACGACACCCGCACGCACGTCCGCGCTGAGCAAGGCACGGCTCGTCGCGGCAGAGTCGATTTCCGCGAGGCTCGTCAACGCCGAAGTGAAATGCCAGAGATGGGGCATCGGGTCGCCCTGCAATTCGAACGCCGCCGCCGCACGCGGCGGGGGTTCGTTGGTGGGCTGGTCAATTCCCGCGACGCCGAGCACCACCGGCAGCCGCTTGATGGCGGCGGCAAGCGCAGCGTCGTTGCTTGGCAACTGCTTCAACTGGAGCGCGAGGGCCGGTCCGATATGCGGGTTGTTCTCCGCGACAATGTCCGGCGACAGGCGATCGGCCTCGGCGAAAATAACGTCCACGCCCACCGCCAGCGGCTGGTATTCGGAGAGCCGGTCGAACAGGCGCGCGATCAAGGTGCGCGGCCACGGCCATTGCCCGAGTTGGGTGAGGCTCTTCTCGTCCACTGCGACTATGACTACCGGCGCCGACACGCGCTGCCGCGGCATCATCACCTGGCAGGTATCGAACCAGGCATTGCGAAGCCAGGACTGTACGGGGGTATCGGCGAAGACGTGCAGGGCGGTGAGAACGATCGCCAGCACGGCGCCGAGCGCGCGTGGCCGCAGCAATCCTGCGCGCCACGGGGCGGTAACCGCGGGCTTGGGCGCCTCGGGCATGAAGGCAGTGATTGAGTGATTAGGTGATTAAGTGATTAGGTAGGACACAGCGTTATTCCAATCGCTTAATCACTTAGTTACTTAGTCACTTAATCACCGTCTTTCAGACGGTGATTTCCAGGCCATCGTAGGCGCTGGAAATTCGCAGCTGGTGGTCGCCGCGGGTGATTTCCTCCAGTCGCAGGGTTTCCTGCAGCACCGAAGAAATTTTCTCGTCATCGTGTACCGGCTCGTGGTGGAATATGCAGAGGTGCTTCGCGCGCGCGATCTGGCACAACTCGACGCCGACCACGTTGCTCGAATGGCCCCAGTCTTCCTTGACCGATACGCTGTCGGCCAGCGAGTACATGGCGTCGAAGATCACCAGGTCGGCACGGCGGATGAATTCGACGGTTTCCTGCGTGGCATTGACGTCATCGGTCTTGTGCTCGGAGTCGGTAGAGTACACGACCACTTTGCCCTGGTGTTCGAAGCGGTAGCCGTAGGAGTCTCCGCCGTGCAGCTGCAGCTTGGGCGTTACGTCGAGGCCGGCAATCCGGGTACGCTTGCCCGGCTCGAGCGTGACAAACTCGATTTTCGCCCTGAGCCTGGAGAAATCCACCGGGAAGCACGGCGCCGCATGCTGCCTGCGGAAGGCTTCTTCCAGCTCGGCGTGGCAACCGTGAATCACGATGCGGTTTCCCGGGATGTAGGCATGCAGGAAAAGCGGGAAGCCCATGATATGGTCCCAGTGCAGGTGGGACATGAACACGTGGAAAGTGCAGGGTGTCCGGGCGCCGCGACTGGCGAGCACGTGGTGGCCGAAGGAGCGTATGCCGGTGCCGAGATCGCACAGCACGTAATCGTCGGAGCCGGTATCGATCTGCACGCACGACGTGTCGCCGCCGTAAGTATGGGATATGGCGAAGGGCAGGTCGTTCTCGACGAAGGCTACTGCGGCTTCCCGCGTTCCCAGCTCCCTGCCGTCCGCGGCGAGAAGCGCCTCGATGATCTTGTGCTTGATGTCCTTGGCCGCAAGGGACACGGGCAGCGAGCCGCGCGTGCCCCAGAAACGTATGCGCATCGTCCCCTATCCCGACTGAAGGGCGGCGAGGGCGGCCGGAGACAACTCGCGCAGCGCGCCCTGAAGCGATTCATGGGTATCGAACACGAGCGTGAATCGGCTGATCTCGAAGATCTCCCGCACCACCGGCTGCAGCGCCGCGGCGACCAGCTTGCCTTGTGCGGCATGGACTTCCTTGGCGGCGATCATCAGCACGCGCAGTCCCGCGCTGCTGATGTATTCCAGCCCGGACAAATCGAGCACCGCCTTGTCGCCGCCGGCGCGGCAGCTCTTGAGATGGGGCAGCAAGGCGGCCCTGAATTCGTCCGCGTTGACGTAGTCGACGCGCCCCTGGACGGCAACAACGAGGACGTCGGCATGGCGTTTGGTGGTGACTTGCACGGGCCTTTTTCCTGTCGGCGCCGCGGGGAAGGGTCCGCATCCAACCCCGGTGTCCCGGCGCTCCTGCAGTTTGCGAGATTGTATCCGATTGGACTGTTGACGCAGGCGAGTTCTGTATTACCGCCCGGGGGGGAGGCTGGGGGGCGGCGGTTCCTCCCGCTCGACCACCGTGTATTCGGTGGAGAGGTACCGCTCTTCCTGGGTTTTGCGCACCCTGCGCCTGAGCCACCACAAACGCAACAGGGCCACCGCCGCCAGTATCGACCCGGCCACCAGCGCCGCCGCGATGAAAAAGATCCCCAGCACCAGCAGCGCCAGCGCCAGGATTCCGAACACAATGCGCTCGGCCAGACTGCCGCGGCGAAGGTTGACGTCAACGACCGCCATGCTCAGTAGTCGGGGTTGAAGCTCTTGATGATCACGCCGCCTGATTTCTCGTCGTGCTCGAGCGTCACCAGCTGGCGCGATTCCAGATCGTCGAGCAGTTTGCTGAACGAGCGGAAGCCGTAATACGACTCGTTGAAGCCCGGATGCCGGCGCTTGAGCGCCTGCTTCACCATCGAACCCCAGATCTTTTCCTCAGCGCCGCGCTCGGTGGACAGGGCCTCCACCGTTTCCATCACGATGTCGAACGCCTGCTGCTTTCTGTCCCCTTCCACGACCGGTGCTTTTGCCGCCGCCGGCGCGGCGGCCGGCGGTTTCCTGCGAGCCTGCTTCTTCGGTTTTTCGCGCACCAGATCGTCGTAGTAGATGAACTCGTCGCAGTTGGAAATGAGCAAGTCGGAAGTCGACTTCTTGACGCCGATGCCGATGACAGTCTTGTCGTTCTCGCGCAGCTTGCTTACCAGGGGCGAGAAATCGGAATCGCCGCTGATGATGACGAACGTGTCCACGTGCGACTTGGTGTAGCAGAGGTCGAGCGCGTCCACCACCATGCGGATGTCGGCCGAATTCTTGCCGGACATGCGCACGTGGGGAATCTCGATCAGCTCGAACGCCGCCTCGTGCATCGCTTTCTTGAAATCCTTGTAGCGGTCCCAATCGCAATAGGCCTTCTTGACCACGATATTGCCCTTCAGCAGCAGCCGCTCCAGCACTATCCTCACGTCGAACTCCGCGTACTTGGCCTCGCGCACGCCGAGCGCGACATTCTCGAAGTCGCAAAACAGGGCCATGTTGGTGTCCGTCGGGGTGGGCATGGGTTTCGCGTTCCAGTTCTCTAGGTGTGCCGTGGGTGGGGGCAAGCGATCTTGTAGCTCATTTTACCTTTGTTTGACGGCGGCGACGCGCCAAATTGCGATTTGCTCCGGCAGGAGGATACTATGTCTGCATGGCCGAAGATTCCATCGAGGACCGGCGCCAGCGGATGCTGGCGGAGATTGTCGCTGAGGCGGCGCTGACGGCGGGCCACACCGGCCGCGCGGCCTTCAGCGAGCGGGTGCTGCGGGTCGTGGACAGCGTGCCGCGCCACGAATTCGTGCCGATCGAACTGCGGCCCTACGCCTACCTCAACCGACCGTTGCCCATCGGCTACGAGAAGACCGTGTCGCAGCCTTTCATCGTTGCGCTCATGACCGACCTGCTGGAACTTGAGGAGGGCGACGCGGTGCTGGAGATCGGCGCCGGAGCCGGTTACCAGGCGGCCGTGCTGGCCGAACTCGCTCGACACGTCTATTCGGTTGAGATCATCGAGGAACTGGCGCAGGGCGCGGAGCGCCGGTTGCAGCGGCTGGGCTACGACAACGTCGAGGTGCGGGTCGCCAATGGCTATTACGGATGGGCGGAACACGCGCCCTACGACAAGATCATGGTAACTGCGGCGCCGGACCTGATTCCGCCGCCCCTGCTCGCGCAGTTGAAGCCGGGCGGCCGCATGGTGATTCCGACCGGTATCCCCGATCGCCAGGCCCTGGTGCTGGTGGAGAAATCCGCCGCGGGCAGCCTGACCACCCGTGAAATACTTCCGGTGCGGTTTTCGGAACTGGAGGATCCCGGTGATGCGGCCGGCTTTGCCTGAGCGCACCTACCGAATCGAGGGAGATGCACCCCTCTTGCTCCCGTGGGACGGCGGCTGATGCATTCATGTAGAAACAGTCCCCGAACGATATCCCATCCGATCTGTATATAATCGCTGCGGATGGCAAGACAGACGCGCATGATGGCGGTGATGTTCGCTGATATCAGCGACAGCACCAGCCTCTATCAGAATCTGGGAGACGCCGCCGCCCGCAACGTCGTCGATGCCTGCCTGACGCTGATCACGGGCGTGCTCACGAGTTACGAGGGGCGCCTGGTGAAGACCATCGGCGACGAGGTCATGTGCGTTTTCCCCGGCGTGGATCTCGCGGTGCTTGCCGCGAGCGACATGCAGGCGCAGGTTGCAGCCATCCGGCCCGGAAATTTCCCGGTGTGCATCCACATCGGCCTCCACTACGGCCCGGTGCTGGTCGAGGACAGCGACGTGTTCGGCGACACGGTTAATGTGGCCGCCTATCTACGGGGGGCGGCGACAGCAGAACAGATTCTCACCACCGAGGCCGTGGAGCACTGCCTGTCGGAGGCGCTGAAAGCCTGCGTGCGGCCGATCTTCCACGCCGTGCTGAAGGGCAGCGAGAAGGAATCCACCGTCTATCAGGTAATGTGGCGCAGCGACAAGGCAAACCTGACCGACGTCAACCTGCATTCAAACAAGTTCATCCCCGGCGACACCGGAGCCCTGCTGGTCATGCTGGACGAGGAGCGCGTGCGCGTGGACCAATGGCGCCCCAGCATCGTCATCGGGCGCTCGAAGGATTGCGACCTGGTGGTGAACGACAACTTCGCCTCGCGCCGCCACCTGTCGATCAAGCTGGTGCGCACGCAGTTCTACCTGTTCGACCATAGTATCAATGGCACCTTCGTCTCGCTCGGGAGCGGGGAAGAGCAGCACGTGCTGCGCCGGGAAGTGCACCTCGACGGCTCCGGCCAGATCTGCATCGGGCGCAGCCGCAGCGAGCGGCCGTCCGAGGTCATTACTTTCGAGCGCGACCGAAGGTCGATGTATCGCGTCTGAACGCGAGAGGCGAGAGGCGAGAGGCGAGAGGGAAGAAGCTGCGAAGCGGTGCTTTTACGCCTCTCTCCTATCCCCTCTCTACTCTCTAGCTCTTATCGGCGAGCTCGCGCGTCACATCGAGTCCATTGCGTCCCGCCGTGCGCGCCTGTTCCGGGCTTTCCTTGCCGAGCGGGGTCGCCGCGACCATCTCGTAGATGTCGGACGCGCCCTCGAAGATGCGCCGAGTCATGCCCAGCTCGCCAAAGGTCTTGGCGATCTCCCGCATCTCCGGCACCCAGCGGTAAGCCTTGGGCGGCATGCCGGCGATGTTCCTCACCTGCCAGTCAAATACGTCGTTGCGACTTTCGCGCAATTCCTTTTCCAGCGCCTGTTCGACGCCCAGTTTGCGTGCCGCCACCAGCAGTTCGACGGCCAGCGCCGTGGTGCCCTTGGTCATGGCGGCGTAACACATCTTGACGCCCGAAGCGTCGCCGACGCGCTCTGACATCACGCGCACCTGCAGGTTGGGATGGCTGATCTGCCCGAACAGATAGGCATCGGGCCCCGCGACGTAAATGCGCGGCCGGTCCTTTTCACCGCGCGGCGGCGGCCCGATGATGCCGCCGTCTATGAACATGCCGCCGGCGTCGCGGATCAGGCGTTCGGTGTCGCGCGCCGTCTGCGGCGAAACGGCGTTGAGATCGGCGAAGGCGATCTGGCGGCCGGTGGTCCTGATCGCCGCAGCGGCCTTGCGCGCCACGGCGAGTGCTTCCCCGGGGTTGATGACCGAGATCACCAGTTCGCAGGTTGCCACCAGCTGTTCCATCGAGCCGCAATCGGTGAGGCCGGCCGCGCGCGCGAGGGCCTTGGTACGCTCGCTGCGGCCCTCGAGAGCGGTATGCACGTTGAAGCCGCTTTCCTTGAGGCGCCCGGCGATCGCCTGTCCCATGTCGCCCGGGCTGACGACGCCGATATTCCGTATCTGCATGCGTGTTCCTTTCCTGGCTGCGCTGCCTGACTCGGTTACGTGGGGGACCACGATAACGCTTGCGCTAGAATAGCGCTTTTCCGCCGCGGTCGGCGGCAATCTTCGCCGCCATTAGTATCGTTCTCAAGTCCATTCCGCACCGGCCACGACGCATTGCGCGCCTGTTGTTGAGATAGGTTCCCATGATCATCTATCTCATCCTGTTCCTCGGGTTGCTCAACTGGATGTGTTTCATGAGCAGCCGCGTGCTGATGTCGCTCTACGCCATCGAACTCGGCGCTTCGGCGGCGGCGATCGGGGTGCTCATTGCGCTCTACGGGCTGGGACCGCTCGTGCTTTCGGTGTACGCAGGCAAGGTATCCGACCGCTTCGGCAGTTTCTGGCCCATTGTGCTGGGTTCCGGCGGTCTCGCCCTCGGACTCGGGATTCCCTGGTACTTTCCAGGACTCGATGTCCTCTACTTCGCGGCGCTGGTGATCGGCATCGCGCTGGTATTCATAAACATTTCCCTGCAGCACCTCGTCGCATCGCTCGGCGACGCCGAGCAACGCACCCGCAACGTCAGCCTGCAGAGCCTGGCGATCTCTCTTGGTGCGATGGCCGGACCGCTGCTGGTGGGCCTGTCCATAGACCATCGCGGTCACGTGCCGACATTTCTTTACCTGGCGCTGACCGTCGCGATCTCCTGCGCCGGTTGGGTCGTCTGCCGGCGCGTGATCCCGCACTCGGGGCGGACGTCCAAGAGCGGGGCGACCGGCGGCATGCGTTACCTGCTGGCGCAGCCCGGCCTGCGCCGCATCGTCGTGGTGAGCGGGGTAGTGATCGCGGGCGTCGATCTCTACAGTTTTTTCATGCCGATTTACGGACATTCGCTCGGGCTCTCCGCCACCATGATCGGGGCCGTGCTGGGCGCCCACGCCGCGGCGACCTTCGTCGTCCGCGTCGTGCTGCCGCTGCTGGTGCGGCGCTGGGGCGAGGAACGGGTGATGACGGCCTCGATGGTGCTGGGCGGAGTGGTGTTCCTGTTTTTTCCGTTCGTGCAGCACGTCGCGCTGCTGCTGCTGCTGTCTTTCGCCCTCGGCCTGGGGCTCGGCGTCGGCCAGCCGTTGTCCATCATCATGACTTACAACTGCGCGCCGGCGGGCAGGGCGGGGGAGGTGCTGGGACTGCGTTTTTCGTTCGTGAACCTCACCCACATGGTGGTCCCGCTCGCGTTCGGCACCGTCGGCGCCGCGCTGGGACTGATCACCGTGTTCGTCGCCAACTCGGTGCTCATGCTGGTCGCTGGTTATGCGCATCACCGGGGCATGAAGAAAGAGTGACGTGACGTTCTACCTGATCATGCTGGTGGCGCTGCTGAACCACACCAGCTTCAAGGGCAACAAGGTGCTGATGTCGCTGTTCGCGATCGACCTCGGCGCCGGCCCCGCGACGATCGGGGTGCTGTTTGCGATGTACTCCCTGTTCCCGATCGTGCTCTCGTTCTACGCCGGCAAGTTCTCGGACCGCTTCGGCTTCCGGCTGCCGGTGACAGTGGCGTCGTGCGGCATCGTTGCCTCGCTGCTCCTGCCGTTCTTCTTCCCGCATCTGGCAACGCTGTTCGTCGCCGGGACGCTCGCGGGAATCTGCAATATCTTCTACGTCGTCTCGATCCAGCATGCCGTCGGCGCCCACGGCGAGGGTCCAGAGCGCATGCGCAACTACAGTGTCTTCAGCATATGCATCGGCGTGACGTCGCTGGTGGGCCCGGTCTTTACCGGCTTTGCCATAGATGGCGTTGGCCACCGGACGACGTTTGTGTTTCTCGCGGTGCTTCCGGCGGTCACGGTTCTGACGCTGTTGCTGTACCCGGCCATGCTGCCGCGCCCGAAGCACCAGGAGAGGCGTTCCGCCCGGCGCGGCATGCTGGATCTCCTGGGCAACGTGCGATTGCGCCGCGTGCTGATCGCCACCGCTTTTCTCGAGACCGGCATGGAGCTGTTCACG
>Ga0208320_1000047_pt1 | contig 18173 bp, 14 predicted proteins | sample EasRivMeERMZT299_FD_187531 | JGI IMG/M metagenome (GOLD analysis project Ga0208320, IMG submission 187531) | Soil microbial communities from meander-bound floodplain in the East River, Colorado, USA - East River MetaG ERMZT299 (SPAdes) (version 2) | ecosystem: Environmental > Terrestrial > Soil...
ATAGCTAGTACAAGTTCTCTTTTTAATGTCTATTCACAATTTTTCAAATGGATGAAAGTGAATGTTGCTGAAACATCAGGTAATCCTGTTACTATAAAATCAACTTTAGGGACTAAGATGCAATTATGATAAAATTAATATTTTTACTGATATTTTCTACTCAAGCTCAATATGTGAACTACCCAGGTGGTGGTGGTGGAAATCCCGATGCGGCCATAGGCCCAGATCCAGGCATTAGTACCGATATGGCAATAGCAAGATGGGATGGTGTTACTGGAAGGTTACTCCAAGATTCACGGATATTTATTGATGATACTAACAATATGTATGGGGTAAAAATGTTTTCTGCTCAAGGAGACAACACCAATACCCTATTACCGCCTGTAGGTGCGATTAATCTAGGGACAGGAAGAAGTTCCTCCCATTCATTAAATGCTGGGCAAACAAATGCGGATATAGTGATTGAGGAAGGTCAAAATGGTGGTGGGTCTAGGCACTTTATAACCTCTACCCATAGCGGATCAACTGCCGCAAGCAACTCTATTAGGTTTTACATAAATTCATCTGCTGTAGGTAGTTCTACTGCCCCAGGAACTGGAAACACAATGTCGCTGGCAATTCGCCCAGATGGGGTTGGAATTGGCACAACTACGCCTGATGCTAAACTAGATGTAGATGGGGATGCTGTAATCAAGGGAGGACTTACCTTACAGGATGGTCTAGCCGAACAATACAGCTTCCCGATAACTAGAGGAAGTCTAGGTCAGACTATTAAGAGTGATGGAGCAGGTCTTTCCTCATGGGGTAACGATTCTTTGGCCATTAAGATATTCACACCAGCAACTCAATACTTTGCAGGTGATTGGATAATGACCTTCGACCAACAACTGTTTCAAGCAAGGGTAGATTTTATAGCTAATGCAGATCCTATGGTTGATATAGCCAATAGGGATATGGAATTTAGATCACCTAATGATTTAACTACTGCTCCGATAAGGGGTGGGGTTATTACTTATGCGGCACCTAACTATAATGTATCCGCAGGTGGCGGCGTAATTGTAACCAATGGTGGAACTCCATTTGCTCAAATAAATGCAATTGAATGGGCCAATTCAACCGTAACTCTCCCAAACCCTACCGGATATAATACCATTCAGGTTAGTGGAGCAGGCGTTGTTTCTGCTACATCAGGAGTATCTACTCCGCTTGCTAGTAAGCAAAACATTGTTTTGGGTATAGTCTTTGGCCCTACACAAGCAATTATGCCTAGAGGAACTGCTGCCGTTGACCACGGAAATGATATGAGAACTCTATCCCTTATGATCGGGATAGTTCGTAATGGAATTATATTTGCTGGAAATCCTAATCAGACATTCCTAACTACATCGGGAAGTTTATTCTTTGATGGAATTGGCAAAGGAACTGAGACACCTAATGTACTTAATTGCCCTGCCCAACCAGTAACTTCATTTAGACTATATGACCAGAACTCTGACTTTGGAGTAACTACAACTATTCCTAATGCTCAATATGATGTTGGTGGTACTCTGACAAATATTCCTGGCACTAACTGGTCTTACTTTAAAATATTTCTTGCACCAAATTGTAGTATCTTTTTTCAATATGGACAGGATACTGCGCCTACTTTGAATGAGATAACTGTTTTACAGGATGCAAATAGTGATTCTTATGTAACTAATCCTCAATTGGAAGGAGTGGTTAAATTTGTCGGTATAGTTTATTTTAAAAATGGAAATTTAAACTTCGCAAGCAATGTTGGGACTTCTTGGGAAAATTCGGGATTGTTTGGAATGGGGATTAGCGGTAATGGTTCAACTATTACGGCTACGGGAGATATTCTAGGGCCTGCTACTTCTATAGATTCTCACCCTATGCTATTTGATGGCACTACGGGAAAACTTGCGAAAGATGCTTCTGGCGCTACATTTGATTCTGCCGGAGGATTAACCCTAGACGGCGCAACCGCCGGACTTTTAATACAGAAACCTGCGACTTCCCTCAATTTACAAACTACAGACCTAACCTTTACCAACGGTGCCAATGTTTTTACTATTATGCCAAGCCCTGTTCAAGCAGGGAATATGACCATAACCTTTCCTCCGGATCTGCCAGCAGCTAATCAAATATTACAATCAGATGAGTTTGGGCAATTAAGTTGGGTTCCTGGTGGATCTCTAGCTAACTGGCAAGGAACACACGATTATGTAGTTGGTATCTCCGATAGATAGCAATGATATCTTTAGGGCATTGAACGCTCATACTTCTACTGCTAGCTTCACCGCCGATCGTTTGGCAGGAAATTGGGAAATGATATCTCCTTCCCATTTCATTGATTATACGCCTGCCAAACAATATTTTACAGGTGACTTGATAAAAACAAGCGATGGCCACATCTATACTGCTGCTAGTGATTTTGTCGCAACTACATCCCCTGCTGATATAGCAAATGGCGAGATGAGCTTTATGTCGCCTCCTGATTATACTACTTCCGCTACATCTGGCGGCGTAATAACCTTCGCTGCTCCTAACTACCAAATAACCGCAGGAACAGGGTTTATAGTAACTAATGGGGGAACTCCGTTTTCAACCATTACCAATGTTGCATGGAACGCTACTAACATCCCAGAGCCTCTGCCTGTGCCAACTGGATATAATACAATTTCAGTTAGCAGTGCTGGGGTAGTATCTGCATCGTCTGGACTTGATACACCGGCATCAGCAAAATCATCAATAGTTATAGCTACGATATTTGCCCCTACCAGGGGTATTATTCCGAGAAATGGTGCCGCTACCGACCACGGAAATACCAATAGGTCGCTATCGCTTATTCTAGGAATGTTAAAAGATAAGATAGAGTTTACAGGTAATGCAGATAATACATTCTTAACAAGGGCAGGATCTATATACTTCGATGGTATAGCGCCAGGTACGGAACAACCGAATATTAAAAACTGTCCTGTTCAAAATATTACTAATTTTAATTATTATGATAGGGATTCAACTATCTCAACCAACCAGACTTTAATTGACACTTATAACTATGACCTTAATGGCACTCTAGCATCCTTGCCAGACAATGTTTGGAGTTATCACAAGATATTCTTAGCTCCTAACTGCCGAGTTTTTGTTCAACATGGGCAAGAACACGCTCCATCTGAGGCAGCGATAATTGCAGCAGAAGAATCTGGCAGAAATAGCTATGTAACCAATCCTGCATTAACTATAGGGGTTAAATTTGTTGGTCTAGTTTTCTTCCAATCAAAAACAAACGTAATGACTGAGGGGCCTCTTGTAACGTGGGTGAACAGCGGCCTGCTGGGCATAGGGGTCGCTGGGAGTGGGTCGACAGTTACAACCAACGGCGATGTTTTTGGCCCGAATACTTCTACCGATAATGCCATAGCTAGATTTGATGGAGGCTCTGGAAAAATTCTTTTGGATTCCCTGCCGATTATTGATGATGCCGGAAGCATTTCAGAAGTTAGCAATTTATCCGTTAAAGGTTTAAATACAAATCCTCAAAGTGCCCTAAATCTTTCTGCCGTAAATTTTGCAACAGGAAGGAGCGGTACTGGAAGTCTGTCAGCAGGACAAACTTCTGCCGATGTTTCTTTTGGATTTGGTCTTAATGGAGATTGGAGACATTTCATAGCTACTTACCATGATGGCGGTGCTGCCTTAGTTAAAAATAATCAATTCAGATTTTATGTTCAAAACTCCACAACTTCCACAGACTCAATAGCACCGAATGGCACAGGTAATGCTATGGCGATGGCAATCACTCCGGTAGGCACAGGGATTTTAACTACCGACCCATTTGCACAATTAGATGTTAATGGGAATATTATAACTTCCTTTCATGCAAATACTTCCCAACATAATGTCGCTGAAGTTGGCACTAGAGCTATCGGACACGTATCTGGAAATTCCTTTGCCAATGCATTTGCAGGAATGAAAGTAGAAATTAAAGATGTTGAATCATCACACCTTACCACTAAGCCTGCTATGGCAAACAACGCTGATATATTATGGACAACTTGGGGAAATTCTCTTTGGAATACTAAAGAGGTTATGAGATTAACTGCCAGAGGAAGATTAGGAATAAATACCAATACTCCGCAAACTTATCTTCATGTAAACGGGGATGCTATCTTTGGAACAGTTCAAGCAGCTGCCGCAGCAGCTAATACTGGTGTTGCAAGAATAACTGTAACAGGGCCTAATGGAAATGCTGGTGGGCCTCATCAATCATGGAATACTGATTCAGATGTTTATCCGCAGAGGCATTTTCTAAATTGGACTCATGATAATATCTGGGATTGCTTTGACTGCTATTATGGCCCCGATGGGACCGGTGCTGGCGGTAATCAATTAAGAGGCTCTAATACAAGTTCCGCTTTTAGATGGATTAAGAACGCAACGGATTTAATTCTACAATCTGACCCAAATCCAGTTGCAGGAGCAATCATAACTCCCGTGAATAGATTCTGGGTTAATGAGACTGGAACTGTAAATGTTGCTGACACTTTAGTAGCAGGCCCCGGCGGAGTCGATATTTTAGGTAACGGTAATTTAAATAGACTAGGACAAGAATCATTTAGAATGCATAATACTCCTGTTTGGTGGTATGGAGGGAACGCAGGCGCAGGAAATAACCCAATGCCACTTCCTGGCGGATTTAATGGACTTCGCCAAGCTAACGCCAACTTCGCTGGTGGTAACGGATGCTGTGTTTACACTCCTGCCATTAGAGCAAACGGTAGTGCATTTTATGTCTATGTTGAATCTACTTGGGGAACTGCTGTTGGTGGAGATAGAACTAATCACCCCGGAATTAATCAGTCTGTGCCTACAGGATGGGTAGCTACCTATATTTCAAATGGTACGACTTGGGAATATCAAGGAAAGGTAACCACTACAGAATTTAATGCTGGAAGAACTGCAATTATAAGTAGCACTAATCCGGGATTTGGCGGTAATGGCCAAGTGTTAAAAACTAACGGAGCAGGTGTTTTATCGTGGGGCAATGACGTACTGTTAATGTCAGCAGAAATGGAATCCCAGAAAAAAACTATCAGTAAACTAAGTAAACAAATTGCTGATTTACTTGGAAGAATGAGGAAATTGGAGGCCAAATGAAAGAAATTAAAGACGCCTTTATGGAAGCAGTTAAGAAAGCAGCGATAACCTTAATTAACCAAACTGTTAATGCCACTAGCTTGGGACTCGTTATTCTTGTTTGGTTGATTTTATCGGGGCTATCTTCACTTGCTAATTACAAGATGAATAACTGCGACCAACCAAAACTTGTGGTCGGACAATATCTGCATAGCAGATTATTTTGTCGGGTAAACCAGGTGGTTGATTGATCTCGGAAGATGAAATACTTTCTGGGACTGATCCCAAAACACTATCTAAGGAAATCTTAGATAATGTTCAAATCTTACTTACAAAAATGAATGAGATAAGAAAGTTATGGGGCAGACCTATGATTGTTACTTCGGGAGTAAGGAGCATGAAACATCACATAGAAATTTACGCTAAAAAGGGGATTACGGATTTAAAGAAGATTCCCATGAAATCAAAACATCTAACAGGCGAGGCCTGTGATATCTTCGATATGAATCACGACTTGCAAAAGTGGTGCTTGGCAAATGAAGATATCTTAGTAAGATTGGATCTGTGGCTAGAGGACTTTACTTATACCAAATCATGGGTACACTTCCAGATAACCCCACCTAAATCGGGAAAACGATTTTTTATACCATGAGGATAAAATGGAAGAAATTTGGAAGGAATGTATTGAAGATAGTGATTATGAGGTGTCTAATTTAGGAAAAGTTAGGAATAAAAATAATTTGTATCAAAGAGAGCATTTGGGTAAAATATTGACTGTTAAAAAAAAACCCTATTAACCGGAAAGAAGCTATCAACAAAGGGATATTTAAGAGTTAATTTAAATAAGAAAACTCACTTTGTTCATAGGCTAATTGCCCATGCATTTATCCCAAAGAAAGATCCATCGCTCCAAGTAAATCATATCAATGGAATTAAAACAGATAATAGATTGGAAAATCTTGAATGGGTGACAAACCAAGAGAATAGGGATCATGCTGTAATGATAGGATTAGCTCAAGGAAGGAAAAAGATTTTTCATACCGTAGGAGGTAATAATGAAGATATTAATAACAGTTTTATTCAGTCTAAATTTGATGGCAGGAATCTCTAAATATGGGGATTACTACATGGAAAGTTTCAAAGCACATTACATTAACCCTGCCGCTTTATCGGACATGGGCAATGAAATCTACGCCGAATCTAAAGGCGAGATAGGGTACAAATATGATGATCTGTTTATAGGTGCTACCAAAAAGAAATTCACATTCGGATATCAAGTAAATGATTTTGTAGGTGTTGAAGCATTTATCTCTGCCAAAAATGGCAAGGGAGTTGAAAGTTATGGAGCTACATTAGGAGTCTTTAATCGTGGCGAATATGGCTTCTATACAGGGTTCTCTGACTTTAAGGAGGGCTGTCTCACTCCAAAAGTGGGCTTTAGTGCTGGAGCACTTTCCGGTATCTTGTTTGGAGAATATAAGGGCCAATACATTAGTCCAGATGATTATTCGTTCTTAATTGGATGGGCGAAGATCATAGAGAATTTTCACGGTGACCTTACCTATGCACAAACTAATAGCAAAAAAAGAAGTCTGTTGGCCACCATCGGGGGGAGAGCGTGGATTTTTAAAGATCTTATGGGATATGCCGCACTTTCAAAGGAAGTCTATTTTAAAGAGGATCTTAAAGCGAAGGTGGGACTTGAATGGTATGCGACTCCGAGGGTGCTCTTTGGGATAACCCACGACTTAACAGCTTTTTCCATGAAGCATCCGAAATATAGTGATTTTGATACCAACTTATTGGTAAAATATTTCCTATAGTGGAAGGCAAAGTTGTTATCATCTTATTCTCTGTTCCTAAAAAGTGGTACTGGGCGCCTATCTCGTTTTTCATTAGGTTTTTTGATGCCCCAAAATCCTTGATTCCTTTCAGATTTTTCAATCTGTATAAGGCGTCCCATGTGGCAATTTGCATGGATAACGTGATAACCGAGGGAGTTTTTTTCCTAGGCGTTAGACAGATTCCTTATCAGGATTGGTTGGAAGTTAATAAACCAATTAGGGCAATTGCCATCAGGATTTCGGATGAGAAGTACAGGGAAGCTGAGATGTTCCTTCGTGGTAGCTGTGGGATACCCTATAGCTACTTAGAATTATTTGGAATCTTATTCTCTAAAATGTCCCTATTTTTTACCGGCAAGGAATTTAAAGGAAACCCCTTTACTCGGAAGATAAGAAAGGTAAAATGCTCAGAAATAGCTTACGAAGTTTTGAAAATAATCGGACGGGTTAGAGGACTAAAAGACCCTAGCCTCGTTTCGGTTCGTGATGTTGAAAAATTATTAAAATAAGAGGACGGTGATTTTCGTGGGAAAAACAAAGAAAAAAGGCGGCAAAGGCGGAACTAAAAAGCCTGGAATGTGCTAAATTGTACTGGGGTGGGCAACCACCCCTGTTAATAGGAGATTTATGAATCAGGAAGCTAAGGATATAATAGAAGATTTTTTAATAGACTATATGGGAACTAAGGTATTCTTCAATGATGATGGATTTATCTCCTATAGGATATCAGAGCAAGATAAGATAGTTTATGTGGCAGATTATTTTGTTCCACGTAGCTCAAGAAACATGAGAAAGGGTGTTAGTCTAATGAGGGATTTTTTAATGTACATAAACGAGATTAGGCCTGATATCCATACCCTATTAGGTGATGTACAGATCAATCTTCCTCATAGTTTGCGCAGACTTGAACTATTTAGTAAAATGGGAGCAGAACTTCTTTGCTCCGATGGTAATGCGATAGCAGTACAGTATGATCTAAAAAAAGGTCCGTTTTCAATAAAGTGAGGATGAAATGAGTTTAGCAGAAGCGCTATCTAATCTTAATAGCAGTAAAAGAAGAAAAGTTGGTGAATCAGAAAGCCCCGATATGGTGGATGAAAACACAATGGATACCTCTAAACAAGGAGATCCAAATTCCGATCCTGGAAAGCCAGAAGAAGGGGATAGTGATTTTAAGAAAACATTAATGGCCTCTGGAGATAAGTCCAAACTTAGCGGTGCTTTAATGGCAACAGGTAACCCCTATGCTATGGCAGCAGGAGGCGCACTTCAAGTATTGGGCGCTAGAGCTAAGAGACAAAAAGAAAGAGCACAGGCATTAATAGGTTCTGTAAATGAACAGCAGCAAAGTATGTCAAAAGGTGCTTCTAATATGGCAAACGTAGCAAGCGGATTCCGTTTATAGGAGCTTGAAATGCGAAGAATAGACTTCCTTATCCAAAAGATAAGAAAAGATACTAACAACACAAACCCAAACAGGTATAACGATTTGGATATTGGCGTTTACATGACCAATGCCCAGAAAGCTATTCAAGCAGAGATTATAAATGTTAATTCAAGAAATGATATATTTTCGGAAGAATTGATAATTCCTACAGTACCTAATCAAGAAGAATACGATTTACCAGCAGACATTTTCGCTGCTTCCGCTATCAATCACGTTGATTTCAGGTCCCAAACTCAAAGCGCTTTATACGCTAATTGGATGCCTATGCCAGCGCTTACCAATCCTGAAAGGAATAGAGGGTGGGGATACGTGATAAGGAATAATAAACTGTTGATTACTCCAATCCCACAGCAGATGATAATTCAGGCCATAAGGCTTATTTATGTAAGAAGGCTTTATGAAATAGGGCCTAGATATGGGAAGATACTTTTAATAGAACCTGAATTTGGAGGGGTTCCACCTAAACTCACTATAGAAATGTCTCTTAAGGACAGGACTGTAAATATAACAGATTACTTTGACTTCTTTTCTGTTGTTGATGCTAATGGTGTTTTTAAGAGCAAAGAACTTCCTATTCAACCAGTAGATTTCGCTATAAATAGTCCAATAGCAGGACAGGCAGTAATATTGTTACAAACAGATGCCCAATTGACAGGGCTATCCGTTGGGGACTTCGTTATTGGTGGTTCAAGGACGACGAGCCATAGCGAACTCCCTGACGTATGTGAACAGCTATTAACCAATGTTTCTGAGAAGTTCATTCAATATGTGGACTCAAGTAAAGATATAAATAATGCCAATGCATTGACTACCGAAGAAAGAAATATGATTACGGAGTTGTTTAAGAGTCATTCACCAGACCCTCCCTATCCACCTATTATGTTTGGGGATTATCTTAATCTATGACCTTACAGAAACAATACCAATTTAAAGGTCTTAATCTCCGTCAATCAGATATCTTGATTCCTCCTGAATTTGCTTCCTATGCATCTAATTGTGATTTGAATTATTCGGGAGAATTGAGAAAGAGAAATGGGTTCGTATTAGAGGCAACCTCGCCATCAGATATTATTTATATGGTTGTGTATCATCAGGCAAATGAACTACTGATAATGACTAGTGGTGGTTTAAGAAAAAAAGAGCTAGCAAGCTTTAGACCTATTCCTCCGGCAATAACTACTCCTGTGGTTACTTGGACAGGGGATATAACTTCGGTGGAGCTTAATGGGACTATGTATTTTTCAGATACCACAGGGAAAAATCCTGTTTATAAATATGATGGGATAACCTTTACTAGAGCAGGTGTGCATGAACCTACACAAATAGGAAAAACAACTCAGCTAGTTCCTGCCGCTTCTACTGCTAGGCAATTATTTGGAAAAACTATGGCCTATGCTATGGGAATTCCGGCAGTTCCTGTCCCTGAACCTGGTCAGTTAGTTGTGTTAGGTGGTGGTGGACCATTTTACCAATATCTAGATACTGAATTTGGGTATCAGCCTGTCGATAGTCCCACCATCAATAGTGATTTGGGCGGCTCTAGAAATGGTATTCCTAATGTATGGAATTTTGCATTTGATATATCTAAGTCAAGTCCTGAGGTTTTAGTAAAAGTTTCAGGTCATTCTGCATGGTCAGGGTTACCGCCAAATGAAGTTCTTAGCCTAGATTTATATTTAACTACATATACCAGACCAACAACAAATATTGATTGGGAAATAGCTACAGACATGATTATTCCCTTTAGCACTTTTAATTATCAATTAGAAACCGTTGGCAGGGTTAAGGTAAGTGATGATGGAACGAAGGTTGTTTTTAATACACTTAATAGAAATGGTGATGGCTCAATGTACACTTTTTATCAAAGTGGACCTATAGGGAATTGGATACAGCTTCCTGTAACGACAGGGTCGGCAGGCAATAGAACTGGTTCTTATTTTGATTTCATTGAAATAGCTGGTGAATATTTTCTAGCAGTTTGTTCTCCAGGAGGAAATACTGGCAGAGGTGATGTAGTTATATATAAATATAATTTAGGTCTTAATGCTTGGGATTTTCCGCTTTTAATAAATTCGCCTAATGCAGGGGCATTGAATCAGGATGAATTCGGGAAATATGTTAGCTTATCTCATGATCCGGCAGGGTTAATTGTGTTCATTCCATATAGATTACCTGGGGTGCAAACCAACAACCAAATGATGATATATCATGTAAACATAGCCACTATGACTACTGTTGGAGCAGCAACTTCTATAGTTATGCCTGCTAATATTTTTGGAACAATTGTTACTAGATATAATGGAACTTTAGCGGATCTTAATAATTACATAACTATATCAGCGCCAGACGCAACATCAGTAAAAGGTCCATCAACAAAAGGACAAGCGCTTGTTTATCAATGGGTAGGACTAGGAACTACATATTCTTTAGCTCAAACAATTCAAGCTCCAGAAACTTCTTATGATAATGGGACTGGTTACACAGGCCCTGGATTTTCTATACCTGCTATAATGTTACCTAGAACTCCGATTACGTTAGTCGGAAGAATGGCGATGTCTTATCCTGGTTTTAGTGTTGTAAACATAGATGGTAGAGGGAAGATATACACATTTACGACTGATACTACAGGAACTAGTAAAGGATATATCTTAGACAAGAATACCACTACAGCAGAAGCTCAATATGCTAGGTTCTATTTAAGTTATGTTGATGCCAATGGAAACTTAATTAACAGCGAAGCTAAAACACAACAATTTGGTGGAGATAAGCTCAAGCTGACAATAAGAACATCAAGAAATACCGAATACAATGACAGATATTTTATAGATGATTTGGCAACGGCCATTCCACAAACTTTTAATACCTCACCTCCTATAACTATAAGTTCGTCAGATCATAATGTTATTGTTGGAGACAGGGTTCTTGTAAAAACTTATACGAAAAATGATTTGGATTTAAACAACATAAGACCTATTGAATTTCAGTTAGTTGATGTAACGGCAATTACAGGAACTTCTGTAACAATAGATATCTCAAAAATTGCCAAAGATACCTACATTACCAATAAAATTGTATGGAATGGTGTCTCGATGGATTACCCTATAAATGGGTCTAATCAATATATCAATATTTTCGTAAGCAAAGATGAATTTTTTAATTATGAGCTTCTTGATAATCCTAATGGCCAGATGATAATAACCCACGAAGCTGATTACAAAGATGTTGAAATAGAAAAGGTAGTTTTTGCAGAAGACCCTGATATTTTTCTATTGGACATATACGACGACACGGTCTTAAAGAAAGAAATTCCTCATATAAGGTATCTTGGCACTTATCAGAATCTTCTGTTAGGTGCGAACATTAGATATCCTGAGGAACAAGAAAAAGCTGAATTTAGGAATAGATTCATTTGGAGTGACGCCAGCATTGGAGGGTCTGCTGAAACTTTTGCTCCATTTGATTACGAGGTTATTGGCGAGAACATAGCTAAAGAGCTTACTGCTGTTGTTGGGACTCAAGATAATGTTCATGTTTTTAAGAACAGGAAATGTTATGCCATTAGTGGGCTTTTAACTGGTGGACAATATCGGGTGAGAGAGCTTATCTCGGAAGAAACGGGGTGTGTGAATCACAACTCCATGATAGCTGCCAGGGGGCAAGTGTTGTTCATGTCGGAGGCAGGTCTTTATGCTGTTGCAGGTGGTGGGAATCCAAACGAGTTGACGGATGCCAATCAACCATTGTTTATGTCGCCTGATATAGACCTGTATAGATCCGTTTCTACGTTGGATGGAAAATTAGAAAAAGTTTATACATTTTTAAAACATAAAACCGATCCAACCAAGAATTTGATGATTGTTTGGAATTACTATTTCAATCAATGGTATTTATATGAGGGCATGGGAATGTCAGGGCCTATGGTGGTTTATAATGACCGATTAAATATTGCTGATGGAATTTATCTTAAGGAACAAAGAGATAGCGTGTTCACAGATATTATTCTTCCTGGCGGGACCACCAAACCTGTTTTCTTTAAATACTACACAGGGTGGTTCCACATGGGACTCCCATCAATCCGTAAAAAGTTCGTCAATTTGGTACTTTTTTCCATCCTGCGACTTAGGGATTATGCTGCTATTCCATTTATGATTCAGCCATTTGCTTCCGAGCCTCCAAACTTCTCGTTAGATATAAAAACCCAACTAGATTGGATAGCTACAGATTGGGATAATTTTAATGTCCCATTTGCAACAGACAAAAGGGTGGATGACCATAAGCTAACTCAGACTCAATGTAAGAGTTTAAGGTATTTAATAGAAAACAACAGAGATGAGCCTGTACTTCTTACAGGATATGAGTTTGAGTGGGAGTCAACACAAGACAAACCAAAGGGGCTGACGTGAAATTTGGCAATTTGGAGCGAACATTTTCTAATGAAACTTATGCGAATAACATTGACAAGATGAATACCGGATTAACAAAGTTAGGTTTTGTTGATAATTTTCCTGGCAAGATATTTACTATTCCTGAGCTTAAAAAAGATGGAACTTACACTACGGCGACAGAGTTTAAATACCAAGGTTATCTTATTTTAAATCAAGAGGGAAATGGTGTATTATCAAGTACAGGAAGGGGTGACAAATTGGAAATAATAAATTATGGCCCTGATTTAGTTAAAAACATTAAAATATTTGTGATGGAGTAGATATGGGAAAAGTAGCTAAAGGTGTTGGAAATTTTTATAAAAGCGGATTTAAACAAATTGGTGGTGCCCTCTTTGGTGAAGATACGTCTGAGGACAACAGAAATATGGCCAACCAACAACAAAAATCTATGTTTGATGCTCTTAAAAGAGGCCAAGTAGAAGGTAGGCAAAAAGCAGAAGAATTATACGGAACTTCCTATGGTGATGTAGGACAAATGACGAAAGATGTCACCGGAATGACCCAAAAAGCTACGAGCCAATATAGTGCTGCCGGTGACCTAATCAAACAAAAAGGGAATCAGCAAGCAAAGATAAACAAACTCCGTGGTGGCAAGATGGGAGCAGGGACAGGTGCCGAACAAGCACAAACATCTCAAAATATGGCAACCGCAACCGCAGGGAATAGATTCAACCAACAACAGCAATCAATGGCAAATTATCGAAGTTTAGTGGGTAATTTGGCCAGAAATATGGCAACTGCTGAGATGGGGCAAGGGCAGCTTAACCTATCTGCGGTTAGACCTTTATCTCAATTTGATATGAAAGAATCTAAAGGACTTTTAGGCGGATTATTAGGTTAAGGAATTAATATGGCAAAACCGGATCTTAAATCATTGTTTTCTTTTTTAGAGCCAGGACAGCAAGAGCCTAAAGTAAAGGTGCCATATAGAGCGCCTTCTGAAATTCCAAAATATGATCTTTCGAAACCATTAATGCCTGGTGAAGTTAGAGAAGTTGAGCCAATGAATCCAGAGAAAAATCCAAATGTAGATATCAAAGCATTGTCCGAAAAAATAGGCGGAAAGCCAAAAATAACTAAAGCGAAATATGAATATAATAAATCTCTTGAGCTTCCTCGCCCAGCAGAAGCAGCGCAACCTCCTACTGAGCCAGCTCCTCCAGCACAGCCTGATGTAATAGATGAGTTAGAGGGAGCGCCTGCTGAACCACCAAGACCAGAGATTGAAGAACTTGTAAAGAAACAAACTGAGGGGCTTGACCACGTTGAAGGCAAGCAAATGAGAAATGCGATAGTAATGAGAGATCAGCAAGAGACTACAGAGAGGGAAATGGCAAGTGATAGCAGTGTTTGGGATGAGATATGGCCAGCGCTTGTTCCTGTTGCTGTAAATGCCTTGATGGGTAGAGGGGATTATGAAGCAACCTTTAAAATAGCTTCCGACACTATAGATAAGATCCAAAAAGAGAAAAAGGATTGGTACAAGCTTACTGGGGCAGGGAAGACAGGTAAAGCTGGGACTGACCAAATGGCGCTTGAGGAGCTAAGACAGCAAGGCAGAGAGAGATTAGAGACAATGAGAGGCGGAGGAAGGCAGCAATTAGAAGGAACAAAGGCAATTTATAAAGATTACTTGGAAGGAACTAAAGCGAAGCTCGGAGGCGAAAGAGATATAAATAAAATAACCGCTAAGGGCGGAATAGATACAATAAGAGATCTTGGCAAACGAAGGGGTGACTTAGAAAAGCTGTATGAAGAAAAGGGAATGGATTTTGTTACGGTAGAACATCCAGTAACAAAACAACATATTTCAATATCTAAAAAAGAATTATCAGATATCCCGTTCGATCAAAGACCGAAAGTAATCCAACAGACTAGAGGTGGGAGTACAGGGCTTATAACCAAAACCTATACTTTAAATAACAAAAGCATAACTGAATATACAGATCGGCAAACAGGTCAATTGGTTAAAAAGACTGAGCATGATGTAGGGGATACATCCCCTTACATACCAGGGGCATCTATAAAACAAACAAAAATGCTAGATCCGGTGGTTAAAGATTTTAGGGAAGAGTCCACAAAGCATATAGAAAATCAGAAAGATTTCGTTAGGATTGTACAGATGCTTAAATCTAAAAATGTATACGAAAATACACAGGCCATATTCTCCACAGTTAAAAAGATCGAAGGAAGAATGACCGAGGAAGATGCAGCAAGATACACCGCACCTCTTGATTATTGGGGCAAGCTAATGGATGAAGTCAGGAAGAAAGGAGGGGGTAAATACAGCTACACTCTTTTAAAAGGATTTCAAGACGCAACAGAGAAATCTATAAATGGAATTAGAGATTCTTTCCAAAACTTACCAACCAAGTATTTAAAATATGCACAAAACATTACCCAAAATATAGATATCCCTGATAAAGATAAACATTTGGCTAAGATATTTGAAACTCCATATATGGAAGATAAAGAATACCAAAAATTACTAAAGAAATAATATGAAAGAAGAAGAATCTAAATTTACTGACATAGAACGAGATGAAGATGAAGATCAAGGGTGGGGAGAATGGTTTGCGGAAGCAGGAGTAGATACCGCCAAATCCCTTGCCAATGAATTTTTGCTAGATTTTGGTGATGAAGCAATGGCAGGGATAATTGCCACTTATGTCGCTGCTACAGAAACTCCCTCTGGCGGAAGCATGGCAGATACATGGAAAGATGTTTATAGGGAGGCCCAGCAAGATATAGAAAAAAGTGTAGAAAAATCAAGGGCCAGAAGCCCTCATTCTACGTTTATAGCAGGCCTTGTAACCCCAACAGTATTAAGCAAATTTAAGTTTGCTGCAAAAATGGGAGAAGGTACTTTAGATATAATTAAAGGCATGGGCAAAGGTGGCCAGCAATTAACAAGAACTGCCCTTGAAGGGTTCTTAGCATCAACAGGTAGAAGTAGTGGTAAGAAAGGTATAGATCAAAATCTGCTAGATGGCGCTATCGGGGCAGGAATATCGAGTAGTGTTCACGGTGTATTAAAAGCTACCGGAAAAGTTGCCGAATATTTCGCCCTTGGAGATAGGGCAAGAGCGGCAGCAGACACCTTAGGAGCTTACTTAACAGAAAAACAAAAATATGCAGGGAAATCAAAAAACGTAGGCAGGACTACTTGGGAATCCACCAAACGAATTTACAACAAAATGTTTAAAAATAAATTGGTAACCCATACCAATGTAGATTGGGACCCACATTTAGGCCAATTTGTTCCGAAGAAAGGTTATAAGGTAAAAGCGCCAAATGTCTCAGACATAGAAAGAAATATAAATACCGCCATTAAAGGATCGGCAAAAGCGGCAGATGAAATATTAAAGCAAGCTGGTGCAGGGGAAGTAGGGACTCGTGGCGTAGTTCAATTCGATATAGATAAAATATTTACAACCTTAAAAACAAAGATAAGCGAAGAATATACCGGCAAAGACGCAACAGACGCTCTTAAGGTAATCAGGGAAATGAAAGTCAAGGCACTTGATTTAGTAAAAAGACAGGGAACTTCTGTTGAGTTATTAAACGACCTTAGAAAAGAGATGGATAAGAAAATCCGCAATTCCTTTGGTGACAGAGGGGAAGCGGAAACTGCAATAAGCAGAGATGTAAATAAATGGATATCAGGAGAGTTAAGAGGGGCGGTTAAAGGAAAGATAAAAGACCCTGCTACATCTAAGAAGCTAGAGATGATGCTTGATGATTTGGAAGATTTCCATGAAGTTAGGCATGAAGTAAGGCTAAGGGGAGAGATTAAGGCGAAGGGATCTGATCTGCCGGAAATATATGCTAGTAAGCCTGGTTTTATAAGAACTACATTAGCAGAGGTTAGAGAACGTGCCGGAGTACCTTATCATATAGCGAAGGAGACTCCTTCTGGATCATCTGCTGTTGCACTACCAAGACTTAATACTAAAAAAACAAAAGATGTTCAACGTTTCGGGGCAGAATACGAGCCAGGACAGCCAACAAGTTATATACGCCCACCGGAAGAATATTCTCCGTTAATTAAATTGCCACCAAGGGAAGCATTAGCAGATATGCCGAGCAGGATGGGCAGGGCATCTTCTAAAGTAGTGGATATGGGGACACAAGAAGAAGAAAGAGAATTACCTCCACTTGGGCAATTAGACAGAGTACCACAACAGGCATTTCAGCCACCAGGATTAGAGCAGGTAGATCAAATGATGGGACAAGCAGAGCAGATGAATAGGGTGCAAATGCAACAAGAAAAAAGGCAAAAGGAAATGCTAGATAAACTTAGGATGGCGAAATTACCAAGAAACTCCCAAGAGTTTGTCGCTAATAAAGAATTAGTAATGGCAAAATTCGCTCAAGACGCTCCAGAAGAATTAGGTAACGTATCTCATATTCTAAGCTTTGAGCCTGATAAGATCGAAGATATGATGACTGTCTATTCTATGCAATACCCCCAGCTATTTATTAATGACCAATACAAAAGGATTAATGGAAAGATTATAGATAACGTAGCAAAGAATCGTGCCAGGAAAGAAACTTTCGACAGGGAGGATATCCCAACCTCTGAAAAAGCGGCAATCATCGACAAGATAAATAAAACCGCAGAATTTACCGCAGATATAGATACCGCCAATAAGATTGAAGAACAACAGAAGCCTACAGGGGTTAGTGCAATTAACGATGTTATGGCGAAGTTAAAAGCAGGGCAACCAATACAGAAACCAGCGCAGGTTCCAATGGCCAAAGAAGAAACACCTTTGGCAAAAAAGCCGCCTAAACCTATAGAACTACCTACAATGGATCTTTATGGAGACGTAGATTATAGTAAGCAGGAAAATTTTTAAGACCAGCTTCGCCTATTTTTATTTTGTTCTGACAAAGTTGCCCACCTACAATTAGAAGGTTCATAATTTCCATTAACATCAGGAAATCGGTCGATTGATTTTCCTTTTGGCCTATCTCCCATGTCTTCATAGAAGTTTTCAAATTTTAACCATCTATTGCAAACCTTAATTCCTCTGCCACCATAATATTCATAAGAATCGTTTTTTTTATCATAACAACGACCTATCATAGCTCTATATGACCGATATTCTGCTGTTTGTGATTTACCATGTTTATATACTCCGCTTTTTATTCCTGTCGCTGGATTTTTTTTACAACCACAAGATTTAGACTTTCCTTGTTTTATAGTTGTTAGCCTTACCGTTTTTTCTTTTCCACAAATACATCGGCAGAGAACATTTTTTTGATGATCTCCGGTTTGCTGTACTTCCTTTA
>Ga0208320_1000048_pt1 | contig 17490 bp, 13 predicted proteins | sample EasRivMeERMZT299_FD_187531 | JGI IMG/M metagenome (GOLD analysis project Ga0208320, IMG submission 187531) | Soil microbial communities from meander-bound floodplain in the East River, Colorado, USA - East River MetaG ERMZT299 (SPAdes) (version 2) | ecosystem: Environmental > Terrestrial > Soil...
TCGTTGCGTGGCGACACTGGAAGACCGCCCCGCGCACGAGAAGAGGTCCCGGCACGATTGACCCTCGGAGACCAGGGGTCTTACCCCGCGCGGATTCCTGTCAGCGCGCCTCGAGCACCACGCCCGTGACGACGAGGCTGCCATGGAACTCGAAGCGCCCCATTAACGGCATCGTGTCGTGCTCCAGCGACGCGATTCTCCTCCGCAGCCGCAAGGCGAAGCAACCTGCGCGTGCATTGCTGGCGGGAAGATCCAGTGTGACATCGTCAAATTCCAGCCACTGCCGGGTCACGCCGTATTGGCACTTGTAGAAAGATTCCTTGGCGCTGAAAATGAGGGCGGCGCATCGACTCCGCTCCGGCTCGCAGAGCGCACCGAGCCGGGCCGTTTCTTCCGGCGTGCAGATGGTCGGCCAGATATCCGGCGTCACGCGCCCGACAATCTCCACGTCCAGGCCGATGGCACGGAACTGCCGATGCTCCGCGACGGCCGCGCAGCAGATCCCGCTGGTGTGAGTGATGCTGCCGATGATGGGAGCCGGCCATTGCGGCCGCCGGTCGCCGTTCACGCGCAGGGGATGGTCAGCAAATCCGAACTCTGCCAAAGCGCGACGCGCGCATAGACGTCCGGCGGAGAACTCCTTAATCCGTTTCGGGACAGCGCGGGCGAGAAAGTGCGCTTCGTCGGGGAGCAACAGCGACGGATCACCGGCGATCCGCAGCTCGGCGCCCACCACGCCCGGCGGGAATTGTCGGGTTACAAGCGGAGAAAGCCTGGCGGGATTCCCGGGAAGAACATCCTCTTCCGCCGGGACCTCAGGATCCTCCATTTTCCATTCCATGCCGATTTCCCTGGCGAGCCGGGCGCCCGGGGCGGCTTGAATCATCAACCAGAACTTTCCTCGAAAAACTTCGGCCAATCATATCTTCTCCAGGCGCCGTCGCGCCCGCGGACATGTTCATGCACATAACTGCGGATGTCGCTTCATTCGATGAACATGCATTGCCCGCACGAGATGCGCGGCCATCTGCTCCAGACCCTCGCCCTTGAACACCGTGAAGTGATCGCCGTCGATGACGGCAACGTCGACGCCTTCCTGCGCGAAGTCGCCCCAACCCAGCCGGGAATCCAGGAACAGCCCTCTGGGCTCCTGGGTGCTGCACAACATAGTTATCTTCCCCGGGTATGACTTGGGTTCGTAGCCTTGCGCCGCCTCCTCAAGATAGCCGAGCAGCCATTGATCATAATTTTCAGCGCTCAGCTCCCTGGATTCGAACGAGACGCGCGCTTGCGCTTCGCCCTGCGAGCGCGCAAACCAGCTTAGCAGCCTTTTTGTCATGGTTCGCTGTGCCAGGAACGCGGTCAGACTCTGCTCTCGCGACATCACTCTCCGCCAGTCCGCGCCAATCAACTGCCAGCGATACGAATAGTCGGCGAGTATTGCGCGCAGCCGGGAAAGCCGCCTGTTGTGGCCAGGCGCCCAGGCATCAATCATGGCGAGGAGCTCCACCTCATGTCCCGCCTCAACGAGTTGTCGCGCCACCTCGAAGGCCAGCACCCCGCCAACGCACCAGCCGATCAGCTTGTACGGCCCGGTAGCTTGAGACTCGTATATAAGCCGCACGTACTCGGCGGCGATTTTCTCCAGGGTCTGCGGCCGCCACTGGTGCGCTATCGATGGATCGAATAGCTGAAGCGCCGTGAGGGGCTGGCCCGGGCCAAGGCGCCGGGAAAGATTGTAATAACAGACGCCGGTGTTGTGGATCGCGATCAGAGGAGGCTCCGAGCCATTGGCTTGCAGCCGAACCACCTGCCGAAAATCGTACTCGCGCTGACCACTGTGCATCAACAGCCTGGCCTGCTCGCCGATATTTGGAGCCTTGAACAAGGTCAGCAGGCTCAATCGTTGTCCGAACTCTGCTTCGATGCGGGCCAACAGCCGCGCCGCGAGCAGGGAATGGCCGCCCGATTCGAAGAAGTCCGCCGTCTTCTCGATGGTTTCAAGTCCGAGAATCGACCTCCAGATCCTTGCCAGCCGATGCTCGATCTCGTTGAGTGGTTGCGCCGCTTCCCTGCTCAGGCGCTGCGCCGGCGCCGGCAGGGCGCGGCGGTCGATTTTTCCGTTTGGCGTGCGTGGCAGCGCATCGAGCACGACGATGGACGAAGGAAGCATATAGCCTGGCAGGAACTGAGAGAGACTGCCGCGCAATTCGCCGATCAGGGCATCGGACCGTGTCACTTCGGAGCGTCGCGGGACCACGTAAGCCCAGATCGCGCTCTCCCCCGAAGTGTCCTGCCCCAGTACCGCTACGGCTTGTTCGATACCCGGGCAACGCAGCAACTCCGCTTCGATTTCGCCGAGCTCAATGCGATAGCCGCGCAGCTTGATCTGGTGATCGGTGCGACCGAGATACTCCATCCGCCCGTCCGGCTTCATGCGCACGATGTCGCCGGTGCGATACAGCTTCGCTCCTGGAAGCTTGCGGAACCGGTCGGGAACAAATTTCTCCTTCGTCGCATCGGGCAGATCGAAATAGCCGAGTGCGACTCCGTCGCCGCCGATGAACAGCTCACCGGGCACACCGTATGGCACCAACTCCTGATGGCTATCGAGGACATAGAACTGCGTATTGGCGATCGGCGGCCCGACCGGCACCGGACCGACGCCGGACTCAACCCGCAGCATCGAAGACCAGACGGTCGTCTCGGTCGGTCCGTACATGTTCCATAGCTCGCTGCCGCATTCCAGCAGCCTTTCGGCGAGCTTGCGCGGCATCGCTTCGCCGCCGCACAACATCTTGAGCGGCGGGTGTCCGCGCCAGCCTGCTTCGAGCAGAAGCTGCCACGTCACCGGCGTGGCCTGCATGAACGTCGCGCCGTGCCGGCGTATGAGCTGGAGCAACGCGGCGCCATCCGCCATCTCCTGCTCCCTGGCCAGAATCAGCCGGGCGCCGACGATCAACGGAAGAAACAGATCAGGTACCGCCAAGTCGAAGGAAATCGTTGTGACGGAAACCACGGTATCTTCTTTGGCGAGTCCGGGCTGACGCCGCATCGCGCAAAGAAGATTGACCAGCGCGCGGTGGTCGATCACCACGCCTTTTGGCCGCCCGGTCGATCCGGAGGTGTAGATGACATAAGCCGGATCGGCGGGTGAAGCGGCCGGGGGCAGAGGTTCCGCGCTCTGTTGCGCGATCAGCAGGGATTCCGAATCGACCACGATTACCGGCATCGCCTCCTGCGGCAGGCGGCCACTCGACGAAGCTTGTGTAACAATTGCCGCGGGCCGCGAGTTCTCGAATACATGCTGAAGGCGCTCCGCCGGATATGCCGGGTCGAGCGGGATGTAGGCGCTGCCGGATTTGAGGATGCCCAGGAGCGCCACCATGAGCTCGGGCGAGCGATCCAGGAATACCGCGACCCGGCTGGCCGGCTCGACCCCGCGTCGTCGCAGCTCATGCGCCAGCCGGTTCGACGCGATGTCGAGTTCGCGATAGCTCATGCTGCGCTCGCCGCAAACCACGGCGACTGCTTCCGGCGTGTGCCTGGCCTGGGCTTCGAAGAGCTGCGGCAGCGTCAGATGTTTCGGGTAGAGTGCGCCGGTGCGATTGTTCTCGACGACCAGTTCGTGGTGCTCGATATCGTCGAGGATGGTCAAGCTCGAGATGCCGCGCGCCGGGTCAGCCACCACGGCGCGCAACAGTGTCTTGAAATGATTGAGAAGACGGACGATCGTTCGACCCTCAAACAAGTCAAGACTGTATTCACAGGATACGCTCCACCCCTGCGGTCCTTCGACCACGGAGAAGTCCAGATCACAGGCCGCTCCCGCGGAACACGAGGGCAGGTCCACCAGCTTGAATCCGGCGCAGGCGTCGTTCTTCATGATCGCGCGCTGCAACATGAAGTTCACCGAAAACAGCGGCTTCCGGCTCATGTCGGGTTCGGGCTGCGCGACCGCGAATAGATTCTCCGGCGCACTGTGCTGATGCTTCAAGACCTCGGCAAAGTTGTCGCGGACGCGCGCCAGGAGCGCAAGGAAGCCGGGATCCCCCGACAGGTCGTTGCGCACAATCAGCGTGTTGTCGAACACGCCGATCAGATTCTCGAAATCGGCCTCGTCCCGGCCAACGAGCCGGCTACCGATGGCAATATCGGTTTCCCCCGTATGACGGTGCAGCAGCGTGAGCAGCCCCGCCAGAACGGTCACATGCAGCGTGGCGCCGTTATGGCGTCCAAGAGACGCAAGCCCGTCCGCCAGTTCTCTGTCCAACGGAGCAGACAGGATGGCGCCATTGGCCGTCAACAGTGGCGGATGGGCGCGATCGGCCTGGATTTCGAGACGCTTGAGCCCGCGCAGGGTCCGTTCCCAGAAATCTGCATCCGTCTTCTGGATTAGCCTGGCGAGTTGATCCGCCCGCCGTGCCGAGAACTCGCCGTAGCTGACCGGCAGATCCGGCAACACCGGCGGTCGCCCCGCATGCAAGGCCGCACAGATCTCGCTCATCTCGCGCGCCAGGATGCCGATCGACCAGGCGTCGCAGACGATGCGATGCAGTGTCACCAGCAATACAGAAACGTTGTCGCACACGCGCACATGCGTCACCCGCATCGGCGGCGGAGCCGACAACTCGAAAGGGGTGCTCGCCTCCAAACGTGCGGTGCGCCCGGCTTCGATCAGCGCTTCCGCTTCGGGCAATCCGGTCAAATCGACGATGGGAATGTGGAACAAGACGTGCGGCTCGACGATCTGGGTGACCCCGCCGCCGGCCTCCGCGAAAGACGTGCGCAAGACCTGATGCCGCGCCATGATCAATCGAAATGCTTGCTCCAGGTCGGCATGGGAAACCTTGCCTTCCAGACGCCAGCGCACCGCGATGTTAAGCGATGGACTGCGCGGGTTGAGTTGATGCAGCAGCCAGAAACGCCGCTGGCCCGGAGCGCACGGAAACTGAAGCTTTCCCTCGTCCGCCATGACGACGAGTGGCCGAGCCCGCATCGGTGGCTCGTCGAGGCGATCAGTCGTTACGGTGTCAATGTCGTCAAGGTCTTCCTGGATCTCGACCCTAGTGTCCACGAGTTATGGCGCCAGTCGCAAAGCCTTGGGGGAAGCAGCACTTGAACAATCCGTTTTTCCGTTCGCCACGACTACACAGGGAAATAGCGAGCAGATACCTTCCGTCCGCCTATTTCTGGTTCATGAACAGACAGGCACGGTAATACTTGTGGGAATCGCATGTCTGTACGCGGACGCACATAGCTGTCGCACCCGCTCGCATGTCTCCGTCGCTGCGCAACACAACGATCACCCCAGCGACAAGGGCTGCCGGATCGTGGCACGGAAGATTGCGGTCCAGATCGTGGGCGGGAGCGGGCAAGGCCGGGCGCGAGGAATCTAACCGTTCGGCGCCGATGCATTGTGTGCGACACCGTACAGACGGTGATGCCCATGGCGCTATAAAAAGCTACTTCATCCACCAGATTCTGAACGGGTCAACTTGTTGATAATCCGGAATTTGGCGGGCGGTGCCGATAAGGGCGGCCAACGCATCTGCCTTTGTCTTCGCATACGGATTTTTCTTGCGTCGATGCCTTCACGCTGGATGAGTACTGGCTTATGAGCGATCTCCCCCAGGTATACAGAGAAACACCGGTGTCGATGGTCACACCGGTCATTCCGCTTAACTTCGTCTATCCCGGCCTTTCGCTGGCGCAGATTCTTTCGGTGGTCTGGGCCCATCGGAAGCTCAGCTTCCTCATCGTGCTCCTGGTCCTGTCTCTCACGGCGCTGGTCATGTCGGTGTGGCCTCGAACGTACACGGCCTCGGTGACGCTGATGGTGAATTACGAGGTCAACGACCCGTTAAACGGCAAGGGACTTCCGGTCGGTCAGGTCGGCAGCTACATCGCGACTCAGGTGGAACTGTTGCAGACCCCGGAGGTGTTGTTGACGGTTGTCGATCGTCTCAGGCTTACGCAGAACAGGGATTATACCCGGGGCTACAGCGGAGACAGCGGCACGCTGCGTGAATGGGTGGCAAAAGAAATGAGCAAGAATCTGGTGGTTGTTCAGGGCCAAATGGGCAGTCAGTTGATTTATGTGAACTATTCGGCGAATGAACCTACGCAAGCGGCGCAGATCGCGAATACGATAGCGGAGGTTTACAAAGAGCAGGACTACATGCGCTCGACTGGCCCGCCCGGCGAACGCGCCAAGCGCTACGCGCAGCAGTTGAAAGAACTCAAGAGCAAGGTCGATCAAGCGCAGATGGACGTCACGGCGTTTCATCAACGAAACGCCCTGATTGATGAAGGGAACAGGGCCAACTTCGACGTGGTCATGCTGGCGACCCTCGAGGGGCGCCTGCTTGAAGCGCAGAACGCGCGCCGCGTCGCCGAGGCACGGGCGTCGGAAGAACCCACCGTCAGCGATCAGGTCCTGTCTTCCACCCTGGTTCAATCATTGAAAACGCAGCTTGCCGCGCAGGAACTGCGTCTCGCGCAGCTCAAGAGGGCCTACACCTCGGAATATCCCGATATCCGGGAGGTGCAATCGCAAATTGAAGACACCAGGCGCCAGCTCGCGTCCGCCGTGCGTAGCTACTCCGCCAACGGTTCAGCGGGAGTGAACGTGGCGCAGCGGGTGGAGCTGAGGCTGCAACGGGCGATGGAGGAACAGCGCGCGAAGGTGCTCGCTAACGGTCAGCTTCGCAACGAAGCCGCGAAATATCTCCTGGAACTCGAATCGGCGCAGACCGTGTACAAGCGCGCACTCGAAGGTTACGACCAGATCACGTTTGCATCCGCCGGCAACTACACCAATGTCAGCTTTGTCAGTCGTGCCACGCCGCCGGTAAAAGCCAGCAAGCCCAAGGTATTGACCGGAGTGATTCTGGGCTGTATGGCCGCCCTGGTTCTGGGGCTCGGCGTCCCGCTGGGACTTGAACTGATCCACCGCCGCATACGCTGCCGCGACGACCTCGAGCGTCATCATGGTATTCCGGTGCTTGTGGAATTCGGCAGGCTGCCTGCGAGGATCGCTTGATGAATATAAGCACCGTGAGTCACCTCTCCCGGGACACAAAACACGCCTCGCAGGAGGGCACCGATCTGGAGTCGAGATCCAGCCGCGAAATTAAACCGATCGAGCACAGGTTGAAGCCCGGTGCGCGGTTGACCATGGCGCATGACCCCTACGATCCGCGCTGCGAGAAAATCCGCGCGCTGCGAACCGAGCTGTTGTTGCGGCGCGAGTTGAATGATCGCGCCGAAATCTTCGCATTGTTGAGTCCGTGCGCCGGTGAAGGCCGCTCGCTGCTGGCCGCGGAACTCGCCATCGCCTTCGCGCAGACGGGACGCCCGACCTTGCTTGTCGACGCGGACCTGCGCCGCCCGCATCAGCACTCATTTTTCGGTGTCGACAACCTGCAGGGCCTGTCCGAGGCGATCGAGTACGACGCAGCGCCGCTGCTCCATACCGTGCAGGGCCTGCCGCGTATGTCGGTACTGATGGCGGGCGCAGTTCCGAGTAATCCGCTGGAATTGCTGTCAAGCAGGAGCTTCGCTTCGATGATCGAGGATTGGCGCAACAATTTCGAGTTCGTTGTGATCGATACGGCTCCGATCACGCAGTTTTCGGATGGATTGGCGGTCGCGCGCCTGGTGGGCCGCGTACTGGCGCTGAGCCGCGCGCAACACACGCCTTACAAGGATATGCAGGATATGCTGCGGCGCCTGGCCGCCACGCGTTCGCAGATTCTGGGCGCCGTGATCAGCCATTTCTGATTTCGTACCGGTTCGCCGCATCGTTCCGCCCGGCACCGGCGTCCCACTTGCTGGAAGCGATAGTCATGGACCCAAGGACGTCGAGCAACACGCGGTCGCACGGCATGCCGTGGCTGCGAGACGACCGGTATTCCTTCCTCCTGGCAGGAATGATATGGGTGCTGATCGTGCTGATGATCGTGCCGGACGGCTTCGACTACCAAAGCCTCACGACAACCGGCGCGCCCAGTGCGGGCGGGGCTATCAGCCGCATGCTGTGGCTGGGACTGCTGGCGCTAAGCGCCATCATCATATGCTGGCGCGCGGGTCTGGCGTGGCTGCTGGCGCACATCGTGAATCCGTTCCTGCTTTTGTTCGTCGCGCTCGCGGTCGCCAGTATCGCGTGGTCCATCGATCCTTCGCTGAGCGTGCGGCGTCTTGTCCGGATGGGCATGATCGTACTGGCGTGTGCCGCGTTCGTGCTGATGGGCTGGCATGCGCGGCGCTACCAGACTGTGGTGCGCCCGATTCTTACCATCGTGCTGCTGGGCTCGATTGTCTTTGGTCTCGTCTCTCCCACGCTGGCGATCCATCAGGAGACTTCGGCTGAGCTCGTCGGTGCATGGCGCGGGCTCGCGAATCACAAGAATGGCCTTGGCGCTTTGTCCTGCATCGCCCTGATTTTCTGGTTTCACGCATGGTTGACCCGGGAGGTCAGGCTCGTGCCGGCGCTGGCCGGCGGCGCAATCGCCGCGACCTGCCTGGTGCTGTCGCGCAGCTCCACGTCGTTGGCGGCCACTTTGTTCGTGATGGTCTTTCTGGTCATGTTGTTGCGTTCGGCCCACGGCCTGCGTCCCTACGTGCCATACCTGATCGCGATGCTGGTAGCGGTGCTCTTGATATATGCCCTGGCTATTCTGAACCTGATCCCCGGGCACGGAACGTTGATGGCTCCCATCACCGCGCTGACCGGCAAGGACATGTGGTCCTCCGGCCGCGCCGAAATCTGGGCGGTCCTTTCCGATCACATTCGTTACCACCCCTTCCTCGGCACCGGTTACGGGGCGTACTGGACCGCCGGACCGGTCGTCGGAACGGATGCCTACGCGTTCATGTGGCGCATGGGTTCGTTCTACCCCGGAACCGCCCACAACGGCTATCTGGACATCGTCAACGATCTGGGATTCGCCGGCCTGGTGCTCTTGATCGCTTATGTCATTGCCTATGTCTGGCAGTCGCTGCAGCTGCTGGGAATAGATCGCCATCAGGGCGCCCTGTATCTGGCGCTCTTCATCCAGCAGGCGATCACGAACTTGTCCGAAACCCACTGGTTCAGCGTGCGCAGCGTCGACTTTGTCATCTTGACGCTGGCCACGATGGCGCTGGCACGCGGCCTTCTGGAGCATCGGCTGCGCCTGATTTTTGGCGAACCACATGCTTCTGTCAGGGCACCAGTCGGCGGCATGCCCTTGCCGCATGCGCAAACATCGTTCGCACGCATTCAGGGCGGGGGGACTTGACGCGCCATGACGCTCGCAAGCGACCGTTACCAGTACGCATCGGGTCCGATTCCTTCCCTGGACGGTATCCGCGCGGTCGCGGTGTCGCTGGTGTTCTTCTCGCACGGCGGATTCGACAATCTCGTTCCGGGCGGCCTGGGGGTCACCATCTTTTTTGTGCTGAGCGGCTACTTGATCACCACGCTCATGCGCGTCGAACATGCCCGCAGCGGTGGGATCAGCTATCGTGACTTCTATCTCCGCCGCTTGCTGCGGTTGATGCCGCCGTTGCTCATCGTGGTGGCCGCGGCCGGCGTGCTGGCCGCCGTTTCCATGATCGATGGCGGCTTCACGCCGGGCGGCCTGCTTTCCGCCCTGTTCTACTTCGGTAACTATCATGTGATCTCGCAGGAGTTCAACGGCATGCCCGCGGGCATCGGCGTGGTTTGGTCGTTGGCGATCGAGGAACACTATTATCTTTTTTATCCTCCGCTGGCGGCGCTGTTGCTGCGGGTCGGCCGCGTCGGACTGTCCGTCACCGTGCTCTCAGTGCTCTGCGCAGCGGTTCTGGCATGGCGCTACTGGCTCGTGTTTCATGGCGGTTCGGAAGGCTATCTCACCATGGCGACCGACACACGGATTGATGCGATTCTTGTCGGATGCCTCATGGCACTCCTGCGCAATCCCTGGCTTGATCGTGTCCCGGCCCCGAGAGCTCTCTACGACTGGGCACTCGCCGCGGCCTGCGTCTCGGTGTTGTTGGGCACCTTGCTGTATCGCGACGAAGTCTTCCGGCTCACCGCCCGCTACACCCTGCAGAGCCTGGCGATCGCACCCTTGATCTACCTGGCGGTGGCCAGAGCGGATCGGCTGCCGTTTCGCTGGTTGAACGCCCGGCCTCTCGTGTATATCGGAACGATTTCCTACACCATCTACCTTTCGCATCATGTGATTCTGCTGGGGCTCGCGAAGCACTGGCCGCAGTGGAGCTGGATCTGGCTGACGCTCGCGGGAGCCGTCCTGGCACTGGCCGTGGCGGAACCGATGCGCCGTTGGGTCGAGCGGCCTTGCGCCAGGCTGCGCAAGCGACTGCATCGAAAAGCCCTCGCACGCGGGGCGGCGCCGGGTTTTATGCCCGTGAGTGCGCCATGAACTCGGCCCACGTCATCACGCCACACGACGTATCGCCGGAAACCGCCATCGGTGCGATTCTGGATCACGTCGGACCGGTCTTGCTCGACCTGGATGAAACGCTGTATTTGCGCAATTCCACAGAAGACTTCATCGACTCGGCGCGTCCGCGTCTGCCGGCGCTGTTGCTGATGAGGCTACTGGATGTCATCCACCCGTGGCGCTGGACCGGCGGCGAAGCGACGCGCGACGTGTGGCGCGTGCGTCTCATATCGATATGCTTTCCCTGGACCCGATACCGCTGGAGAAAGCGGGTTGCCGGGCTGGCGAAGAACTTCACCAATTTGCGCCTGATGGCGGCACTCCGGCGTCCGGGCACAACGCCGATCATCACCACCGTTGGATTCGAACAGATCGTCGCGCCGCTGGTGGCGGCGCTCGGTCTGCCGCAGGCGCAAATAGTAGCCGCGCGACTGTCGACCTTTGCCGACCGCCGCGATGGAAAGCTTCATCTGGCAGTCGGCGCGCTTGGTGATGATACCGTTCGCCGCGCGCTGGTGCTTACCGATTCGGCGCAGGATCTCACGCTGCTCAATGCATGCGCGCGGCCTTTGCGTACGGTGTGGCCGGAAGCTCACTATCGTCAAGCCTTGTGCGGCGTATACATGCCCGGCCAGTATCTGACACAGGTCAAGCGCCCCGGCGCGCGCTATATCGTCCGCGGCATCCTGCAGGAGGATTTCGCGATCTGGGTCCTTGCCTCGATAGCGCTGGCGGCGCTGCCGGTGCCGCACGTTCTGGGCTTGTTGTTCCTGCTGGTGTCGTTCTGGGCGATCTACGAGCGCGGATACGTCGACAACGATCTGATCGCGGCGCGCTTCGAGGCAGATCCAAAACTCAGCGCGGCATTTCTGGTGTCCCCTGTGGCCACACCGCGATGGCAGCCCTGGATCTGGGCGTTTGTATGTGGCGCGATCGCCGTTGTACTGCTGCGCTGGCCGGCGACCCCGGTGCCCGCGGACTTCGCCGCGTGGGGCGCCGTGCTGCTGGCAACCCACGGCTGGTTCACGCTGTACAACCGCTTCGACAAGGGGACGCGAGTCTGGATGTTTGCGGGATTGCAGTTCGCGCGCAGCGCGGCCTTTGTCGCGCTGGTGCCGATCGGCGCGATCGGCGCCGTTGCGCTCGGCGCTCACGTCCTGGCGAAGTGGGTGCCCTATTGCGTATACCGGCTCGGCGGCAAGGACTGGCCCGAAGCGCCGTTTCACTTGATACGGTTGATGTTCTTCGTGGTGTTGGCGCTGGTGCTGGAGTTTTCCGAGGAGCCTTCGGTGATCTTGAGCGGGACCGCGCTGGCGTTGCTGGCCTGGAATCTGTTCCGGGCGCGCAAGGAACTGGCAACGGCCTTGGCGGCGGCGACGCGCCTGGACCGAACCGACACCCGGCCGCCGCTATGAACATCAGCCTGTGCATTGCCACCTATCGCCGGCCGGAGCGCCTCGCCGCGCTGCTCGATGACCTGGTCCGGCAGCAGCATCTCCCAAACGAAGTCGTGGTGGTCGACAACGACGCCGTGGGCAGCGCACGCGCCGTGGTGGAACGGCGGCGCAAGCTGGGCGCTCCGTTTCCGATTCACTACGATATTCAGCCCATCAAGAATATCTCACTGACACGCAATCGCACCGTGGAGCTGGCGAACGGCGACTGGATCGCGTTCGTCGATGACGACGAGCGCGCACCGGAGGCCTGGCTGAAACATCTGGCTGACACCGCCATGCGTTATGCCGCGGATGGCGCGCTCGGACCGGTCGAGCCGATCGTGCCCCCGGACGCGCCGGCCTGGATCCGGCACGGCAGCTTTTATGATTGGGCACGCATGAAGACCGGCACCGTCATCCCTCCCAACAAGCTGCGCTTCGGCAACGTGCTGCTGCACGGCGCGCTGCTGCGGAATGGCCCGGCGCCTTTCGACGCCGACTACGGCCTCACCGGCGGCGAGGACGGAGATCTGCTCGGCCGCCTGGTGCAGCAGGGTGCGTGCATCGTTTGGAGCGATGAAGCCGTCGTTCACGAGCCCGTCGAAGCCGCGCGGCTGTCGTTGCGCTGGCTGCTGCTGCGGGCATTGCGCGGAGGGCAGGACTTTGCGCGTCACAAACTCACGGGACGATTCGGCCATTTGACGTCGGCCGGCCGTGCGTGGCTGTTTCTGCGAGCGCTCATGCAGTCGTTTATCGCGGCCGGTTTGGCGCTGCTGTTGTGGCCATGCGGCCGGCACCGCGCAGCTTACTGGCTGCTGAAGGTATCGGCCAATCTCGGCAAGATGTCGATTTTCCTGGGCTGGCATTATCGCGAATACGGACACAAGGTCACGTGACAACCATTGCGAACCTGATCCTGCTTGTGCTGGCGCTGCCGGCAACAGCGGTATCCTTGTATCTACTGACATTGACGCTGCTGTCGCATGCGCCACCGGCGGCGCCGCGTTCGTCGCGACGGCTGCGCTTCGACGTTATCGTTCCAGCCCATAACGAGGCCGCGGTAATCGAAGGCGTCGTCGCCAGCTTGCGCAAGCTCGATTGGCCCGCCGATGGTTTCCGCGTACTGGTCATCGCCGATAATTGCAGCGATTCCACGGCGGTGCTCGCGCGTGCGGCCGACGCCGAGGTACTGGAGCGCCACGACACGGAGCACCGCGGCAAAGGCTATGCGCTGGCCTTTGCATTCCAGGCGAGCCAGGCGCACGGCTGGGCCTACGCCGTCGTCGTCGTCGACGCCGACACCGAGGTCTCGCCGAATCTGCTCGAAGCGTTTGCCACGCGAATCGAAAACGGGGCCGCGGTAATTCAGGCCCACTATCGCGTGCTGAATTCACAAGCGTCATGGCGGACGCGTCTCATGGCCATCGCCATGGCTTCATTTCACCGCGTGCGTTCGCGCGCGCGCGAACGGTTGCGGCTTTCCTGCGGACTACGCGGCAACGGTTGGTGCATTACTCACCGGCTGCTTCGCCAGGCGCCGTATCGGGCATTCTCCCTGACCGAAGATATCGAATACGGAATCGATCTGGGCCTCGCCGGCTATCGCGTGCATTACGCCGACGAAGCGAATGTTGCCGCCACGATGGTGTCGGGTGAGCAGGCGGCGCGCACTCAACGCCAACGCTGGGAGGCCGGACGCTTGCAACTGATCCGATCCAAAACCCCGGCGCTGTTGCGGGCGGCCAGGGGGCCTGACGGCGGGGTCTGCCTGGATCTGGCGCTCGATTTACTGGTGCTGCCCCTGTCGTATGCAGCGATCAATGTTGCGGTACTGATTGTCCTCGCCGGCGTTGCCCTTCTATGGGAACCGTCCATGGAGATATGGTTGTGGCTGGGGCTCGGCTGCGGCGCAAGTCTGTTGCTTTATGTGTTGCGCGGCTGGCAGTTGAGCCGCGTCGGCATGCGCGGCTTCGTGGATTTGTTGCGTGCCCCGTTTTTTGTGCTGTGGAAAGTGCTGCTGATGCTGCGTGCCCACAAGTCTGCGGAGTGGGTGCGTACCAAGCGGGAGCAATCTTGAGCGATCGCAGACGCCGGCACTTCGCCTTCGCGCGCCTGCTCAGCACCGCGGTAATCAGTCAGGCCCTGCTTTCGGCCGCCAGTTTTGCCGTCGGCCTGATTCTGATTCGAAGCACAACCGACGTTCAATACGGTTACTACATTCTGGCGTCGAACGCGATTCTCCTGCTGGTTTCTCTGCAGACCGGGTTTTTCAATCCTCCGCTGGCGATCCGCATGAACCAGTTCGATCGCAAGGGGCGCGGCGCGCTTGTCGGCGGCCTGTATCGCGCGCAATACAGGAGTCTGCCCGTCGCCGGTGGGATTGCCATCCTCATTGCGCTCGGCCTGTGGTACACCCACGTGTTGGACGCGCACACCGGCCCGTTGGTGCTCGTCACGGTAGCCGCGGCACTCGCGATCCTGCACCGCGAATACTTTCGCATGGTGCTGTTCGCGCATCGCCGTCCGCAAGACGTGCTTCGCACCGATGTTTTCTACGTGGCGCTGATGGTGGGGGGCGTTTTAGCTGCAGTCCTGACGCCGGCTCCGGCGGTCACCGCTATCTTCACGCTGAGCCTCGCCGCCATGGCGAGCGGCATCTTGTTGTCACAGACGCTGCGCCGCCACGAGCCCTGGAGCAGTGAAGGCACGCAGGGCATCCTGCGCGAGATTGCACCGCTCGCTGCCTGGCCCACCGCAGGCGCGGCCATCCACTGGGCGTTCAGTCAGGGATATATTTATCTCGTCGCCGGCACCCTCGACGTCGCCGCGGTTGCCGCGATCGCGGCAACGCGCCTGCTGCTGATGCCGGTGAACCTGCTTTCGACGGGTATCGGATCGCTCATGCTGCCGCTGGCATCGGGCTGGCTGCATCGATACGGCGCCCCGCTGCTGTGGCGTCGCCTGTGCCTGTTGGCCCTGGGCCTGGCCGCGGCGACGCTTTGCTACTTCGCCATCTTGTGGCTGTTGCGCGACTGGATTTTTGCCACCGTTCTCAAGAAGCAGTTCGCGCAGCGTGATGAACTCTTATTACTATGGGGAGCGCTCTTTCTTGTGATGGTGGTCCGCAACCAGCTGGCTTATCTGCTTGCGGCACAAGGACGTTTCCGCGCTCAATCCTTGCTCACGCTCGCATGTGCCGTCATATCGCTCGCAGCCAGCTATTGGGGAATGCTGCGATTCGGCGTGGCCGGTGCTCTGATGGGCCTGCTGGTCGGCGAATTGATCAGCGTAATTGGCATCGTGATCATTTCGTTCCGCAATGTAGCGCTTCTGTCCACCGCCCAACTGAGGACACAATAGTGACCAGATATTCGTGTTGGACGAGCGCCGAGGCTCGAACAAAAAGCCATACCGGCATTCCCTGCAACGTTTTGAAGCAGGCGCGCCATGACTGATCACTATGATGCCATTGTTGTTGGAACCGGTTTCGCCGGTGCATTCTTCCTGTTGCGATACCTGGAACGAGCGTCCCCCACAGCACGTGTGCTGGTGCTGGAACGCGGCAAGCGCGACAGCAAGGCCTGGCAATTGCAGAATCGCTGCACCTCCAGCCTCAACCCCGGACAACTCTTCATCAATAACAACCCGGAAAAGGAGTGGCTGACTAGCCCGGGTTTCGGCGGCAATTCAAAGGCCTGGTGGGGCGGCGCCGCGCGCATGATGCCCGGTGACTTCCAATTGCAATCGCGTTACGGCGTCGGAATCGATTGGCCGTTGAGCTACGAGGAACTGGAAACTTACTACGGAGACGTCGAAGCCATCATGGCGGTATCGGGACCTGCGGATAGTCCCATGCCTCGCTCCCGTCCTTTCCCGTTACGGCCGCACCGCTTTTCAGATCCTGACACGTTGTTGAAGAAGAAATTCCCGGACGGTTGGTATCACCCGGCTACGGCACGAGCCAGCGCGCCCACCGGAACCCGCAGTATTTGCCGCGCCGCCGGTACCTGCGAGTTGTGTCCGGTAGATGCGAATTTCTCGATCCACAATGGCCTGCCTCGCCTGTATGCCGATCCTCGCGTCACGATGCAACTGCAAGCCGCGGTGGAGGAAGTGGAAACAATCGGCGATCTGGCACGAGGAGTGAGCTACACGAGCGACGGACAATTGCGACGAGCGACCGCCGATCTGGTGGTGCTGGCGGCAAGCGCGCTATTCAACCCTCACATCCTGCTCCGGTCCGGCATTACGCACGAGCTGTTGGGAAAACGCCTGCATGAACAAATGCCGGTGGATGTTTGCCTGAACCTGGGCGGCGTCAAGGGTTACAACGGCAGTAGCACAATTACCGGTAACGGCTATTTATTTTATGAAGGTGAGCATCGCCGACAACACGCCGCTTGCTTGATCGAGACATGGAATTCGCCGTTCAACTACCATCGAGGGGCGCTACGCGCCGAGCGAGGCAGGTGGACGGAGCGCGCTTACTTTCGATTCATGTTCGACGATCTGCCGCGCGCCGATAATGCGGTCACGGTAAACGCAGCCAATCCGCGCCTGGCCGAGGTGACCTTCAACGGTTACTCGGACTATGCGCAACGCGGCATGACCCGCATTCCGACAATGGTCAATTCCATGGCGAGCGCCCTGCCCATCGAGAATATCGAAAGCATCTCGGTAGCGCGCTCCACTTCGCATATTCAAGGCACCGTGGTGATGGGTAACGACCCCGCCACCAGTGTCGTCGACCGACACCTGGTCCATCATCGGATTCGTAACCTTGCAATACTGGGCGCAAGCGCGTTTCCCACCGCAAGCCCGGCGTACCCGACCCTTACGATCTCTGCCTTATCGCTATGGGCAGCGGATCATCTGTTCACAAGGAGTGCCTCATATGTTTAGTCGCCGCCAATTCCTGGCCGCGTGCATCGCCGGCCTCACCGGTCTGGTGACCTGGCGTTTCATCGGCAGCAGCGATGAAAACGCCATCATTGCGGTGCTGCAAAAACGACTCGACTATTTGCTATTGGACGATAATGGTCTGCATGCTTTCGCAAGGGATCTGGTTGCGCAAAGGGTCATATCCAGAAATAAACTGCGTATGCTCGATGTCGCAGGACCTGTTTATATGCAGCTTCCTATTGCTTCGTATAGAAACGCGCTGACACATGCCGTCCGGCATGGCGAAGAACGCATCGTGTCACTATACCTGCTGTCCAGCGATTTCTTCCTGAACGGCGCCGATGAAACCAGGTTGGTTCGCTATCACGGTTACTATGACCCCATCCGCAACCTTCATTCGAACAGCAATCCTTTCGCCCGACCGATCACGTCTTAACACGGAATATTCGTTCCGATGCCCGTATATCCGGCAGTTACCGATGTTGCACGCTGCGTCGCCTGTGTGGTGATTGCCGAGCGGTAGCTACTTCCCGGATCGCCGTTGCGCGCGACGCCGTCGGTGTTCAAGCGGATGAGTTCCAGCCAGGAGGATTCATTCAGCGTAAAGAGCATTGCGATGCCGCAACTTGACTTCCGGCACCCGCTGCGTCTCGAATGGCATCACCGCGGCCAACTCCGCCGCGGACAGGAACTCACCCTGACCTTTCCGGACCTCG
>Ga0208320_1000051_pt1 | contig 17112 bp, 11 predicted proteins | sample EasRivMeERMZT299_FD_187531 | JGI IMG/M metagenome (GOLD analysis project Ga0208320, IMG submission 187531) | Soil microbial communities from meander-bound floodplain in the East River, Colorado, USA - East River MetaG ERMZT299 (SPAdes) (version 2) | ecosystem: Environmental > Terrestrial > Soil...
GGTGTAGCTGCCGAGGCCGGGGATGCCGAAAAAGGACTCCGTTACCAGTGCGCCCAGGAACAGCGTGGGGATCACGACCACCACCCCCGTCAGGATCGGGATCATCGCGTTTTGCAGTACGTGGCGGAACAGCACGCGCATTTCCGACAGCCCCTTGGAGCGGGCGGTGCGGACGTAGTCCTTGTTTATTTCCTCGATGAAGATCGTGCGGTACCAGCGCGCGTTGCCGCCGATCCCGGCAACGACGCCGATCACGACCGGCAGGATCAGAAACTTGACGGCGTTCAAGCCGTCGTCGTAGCCGGAGATCGGCACCAGGCTGAGGAGCTTGCCGACGAGGTACTGGCCGCCGATGATGTAGAACAGTCCCGAGATGGACATCATCACCACGCACAGGACCACGCCCCAGAAATCAACGTAAGTAGCGCGAAAGAACGCCATCAGCAAGGCAAAGGTGACGAATACCGCGATGCCGACCAGGAATACCGGCAGCTGAATGGCCAGGCTCGCCCACATGCGGGTGCCGATGTCGAAGCCGATGTTGCGCCCCTGGTCGGAACGGCCGAACTCGAAGGCGAAGAGCTTCACCGACTTCTCGAAGAAAATGGTGTCGGTCAGCCTGCCGGCTCCGGACGACTTCTCGTTGTAGAACAGCGGCCCGTCGTAGCCTCGCTCCTGCTTCCACTTGGCGACCGCCTCCGGCGTGACGCGTTTCGCTCCGAGCTGCGCGCGCGCGATGTCGTCCGGGGAGTTCAGGAAGAAAAACAGGGCGAAGGTGAAGAAGTTCACCCCGGCCAGGATGAAGACGGAGTAGATAAGACGGCGGAGAAGGTAGGCAGTCACGGCAAGCTCTATCCGGCCGCCTGCCGCTCGCGCCGGCGGTACGCCGTGATCGCGGGAAAAATGCCGAGCGCCAGCACCAGCGCGAGCGCCGCCACCGGCCACAGCACCGGCCGGTTCCATTGCCGCTGCATCTTTTTCCGCAGGGCGGCATCGACGCGCTGGTACTTGAGGCCGTTGTTCGCCATCTGGTTGGGCTTGCGGTTATGCACCCAGGCGTGGTGCAGGCTGTAATCCTTGGGGAAGTAGCTCCACACCCACGGCGCGTCGTGGCGCAGGATTTCGACCATGCGGTCGATGATTTCCTGCCGCGCGGGACCGTTCGGCATGCTCTTCATGCGGTCGAACAGGCGGTCGAACTCGGAGTTCTCGTAGTTGGACGCGTTCTCGCCGGAAGTCTTGACCTTGCCCTGCGCGCCGTGCAGCAGGAACAGGAAGTTCTCGGGGTCCGGGTAGTCCGCGTTCCAGCCGAGAAAGTACATCTGCACGTTGCCCTTGCGCAGCTTGTCCTGGAAGCGGTTCCAGTCGGTATCGCGCACGGCGAGCTGGACGCCGATTTTCTCGAACTGCTTGCCATACCAGTCGAGGCGGGACTTGGCGCCGGCCCCCCGCGCCACCGTGTCGAGGTTCAGGAGCAGCGGCCTGCCGGTCCTGGCATCGCGGCCGTCGGGATAACCCGCTTCGGCGAGGAGCCGCCGCGCCTGTTCGATGGACTTGCGGCGGGGGGCACCGTCCACCCAGTCGTAAACATAGGGATTGATCCCGTCCTTGCCGTCGCGGTAACCAAAGATGCCCGGCGGGATCGGGCCCTGGGCGGCAATGCCGCGACCATTCTGGAAGATGGATATCAGTTCTTCCTGGTCGATGGCGATCGAGATCGCCAGCCTCAGCTTCCGGGCGCGCTCCCCCTTTTCGCCCACCACCGGGTCTGTCATGTTGAAACCCAGGTAGAAGACACTTGTCGCTACCGACGTCTGGAGGCTGATGCCACGCTCCTGCATGTCCTCCGCCAGCACGACGTCGCCCTGCCCGGTGAACTGCACCGCCTGGTCGAATGTGTCGGAGCTGATGCCCGAGGCGTCGTAGTACCCCTGCAGGAACTTGTTCCAGTACGGGATCTGCTCCTTCTCGAGCGAAAACACCACCTTGTTTATGAACGGCAGCGGCTTGCCCGCGTCCCTGAGCAAGCCCGCCTCCGCGTCGCCGGGCTCGCCCTCCGCCGGATACGCCTCGCCCCTGTAATTGGGATTGCGTTCGAGCACCATCTGCCGGTTGGGATTGTTCACGGACAGCATGTAAGGACCGCTGCCGATGGGAAACCAGTCGAGCGAGATGTTCTTCTCAGCCATGCCGGGCTGCGCGTAGAAGCGGTCGGACTCCGGCGGAATCGGCGCGAAGAACGGCATCGCCAGCCAGTAGGCAAACTGCGGATACTTGCCCTTCACCCGGATACGGTAGGTATAGCGGTCCACAACCTCTGCTCCCGCCAGCTGGTAGCGGGTGAGATCCAGGTAGCCGCCTCCGGCCGCCGCCTTGTCCGCCGCCTTTTCCAGTTCCGCCAGTTCCGCCGCAAGCTCCTTCAGCCCGGCAATGTACTCTCCCATCAATTGCATGATCGGTGAGTGCAGTCGCGGGTGCGCCAGGCGCTTGATCTGGTGCACGTAGTCCTCGGCCACCAGCTCGCGCGTGCCGGTCTGCCTGAAGTCGCCGATGGCGTGTATGCCGTCCAGCGCGCCGGGCTTGAGGTCGTGATAGGTGTAGCGGCCCTGCGCGTCCCGTGCCAACGCCGGATGCGGCTGGTAGAGGATGCCCGGGCGAATGTGGATCAAGTAGTCGCTGTAAGCGACCTGCTTCGCGTCGGCGGTGGCGGGCAGGCGCCGGCCGTTCGCGTCGTAGAACTGCGCTCGCGGCACCTCCGTGGCGGAGAATGGAACAAGTTCATAGGGACGCTTGAAATAGTGGTATTGCAGCGGCGGCTGGTAGATATTGGCTATCAGCACGTACTCGTTCTCGCTGTACGACTGCACCGGGTCGAGATGCTTGGGGCGCTCCGCAAACGAGGTGTAAAGGATGTTGGCGTCGTCAGCAGCCGGATAGGGATCGTTCCAGGGGGAGCCGCTGCAGCCGGCCAGCAGCGTGAGCGCTGCGAGCGCTGTGCGTACGATGGGGGGCGGCATCCATAAATCATATCAAAGACGTGGTTCGTGAATCGTGACTCGTGAAGTGCCCCATCACCCGGCCCCTTCCCCAAGCGGGGTAGTGGGAGGTTAATGGTCGACGCAAAACTCACGAATCACGACCCACGCTTTATAATAAAAAGGAATAGAATCACCGCCCCCCGTGTTGGCACCGGATCGGCCAAGAACAAGGAACAACAATGGGTTTCCTGCAGGACCGTAAAATCCTCGTCACCGGGTTGTTGTCCAACCGCTCGATCGCCTATGGCATCGCCAGGGCGCTCTCGCGCGAGGGCGCGACGCTCGCCTTCACCTATCAGCATGCCGACCTGCGCGGCCGGGTGGAGCAGCTGGCGCAGGAGTTTGGCAGCACGCCGGTGCTGCCCTGCGACGTCGCAAGCGACGCCGAGATTACCGCGCTGTTCGCGGAACTCGGCAAACAGTGGAACGGCCTCGACGGCATCGTGCATTCAATAGCATTCGCGCCGCGCGAGACCCTCAAGGGCGAGTTTCTGGACTCGCTTACCCGCGAGGCATTCCATATCGCGCACGACGTCAGCGCCTACAGCTTCGCGGCGCTCGCCAAGGCCGGGCTGCCGCTCATGGAAGGCCGCAAGGCGGCACTGCTGACGCTGAGCTACCTGGGCGCGGTGCGCGCGATTCCCAACTACAACGTGATGGGCGTGGCGAAGGCGAGCCTGGAGGCAACGGTGCGCTACCTGGCGCAGAACCTGGGACCCAAGGGCATACGCGTGAACGCCATCTCGGCCGGGCCGATCAAGACGCTCGCCGCCGCCGGCATCAGCGGCTTCGGCAAGATCCTCAAGTTCGTGGAAGACAACTCGCCATTGCGGCGCAACGTGACGACAGACGAGGTGGGCAACGTCGCCGCATTCCTCATGAGCGACCTTGCCGCCGGCATTACCGGCGAGATCACCTACGTCGATGCCGGCTTCAATACCGTCGTCGGGGGGATGCGCGGAGAATCGTGACCGGATGCGGCGTGAGGCGACTTCGCTTCACGCCGCACGACTTCAGAGTCCACCGCGTTTCGGAGGAGTGGGCCGGTCGGACTTGATGGGTGCGGAAGGCGGAGAGGCATCCTCTTTCTTTTCCAGGTACTCCTTGTTGATTTTCACCCCGGACTTGCGTCTGAGTTCCGCTATCAAGGCCGCCATCGCTTCCTGTCCCAGTACCTGGCGCAGGCCTTCCGTGATTTCGGACGCCCTTTGCGGGGGGATGTTCTCGACGTCAACCACGCGGCTGACGCGCACGAGGACGTAGGCCCCCTGCGGGTTCTCGAGTCCGGCATAAGCGGGTAATCTGGACGCGTCGGCGCGAAACGCCTGCCGCACCACCGGCTCGGGCAGTCCCTTCAGATCCGAGCGGCTGGCAAGCTGCGGCGCGCTCCAGGCAGGCTTGCCGCCCTTGCCTTCCTTCAACTCGTTCAACTGGTGCTGGCCTTCCTGGACCGCAAGCCGCGCTGCCGCCCGGGACACCAGCAGCTTCTCCAGTCCCGCGCGCACCTCCTCGAACGGCCGCATGCTTTCCGTCTTGTGCTCGAGCAAGCGCGCCGCCACCAGCGTGCCTGGCGCCGTCTCGATCACCTCGGAATTGCGTTTGCTCCTGAGCACCTCGTCGGAAAAGATAGCGGACAGCAGCCGGGGATTGTTGAACGGCGGTTCCGTGGCAACGCCGGCGCGGCTGATCCAGCCGCTCGCCCGCGGCTGAGTCTTGAGCAGTTCCGCAGCCGGCTTGAGGCTTTCCGACTGTTCGTAGACCACGTTGCTGAAGCCGTCCGCGAGCTCGGCGAACCTCTTCGCTGCCCGCTGCTTCCGGAGTCCCTGCTCGATCTCGATGCGCGCCTCCTCGAAGGGCTTGATCTTTGCTGGCTGGATCGCGGTCAGCCGGATGATGTGGAAGCCCAGACTGGACTCCACTGGAGCCGATATTTCACCCGGCTTCAGCTTGAACAGCGCTTCCTCGAACTCCGGGACGTCTTTCATCGCGCCGCGGCCGATGACTCCCAGGTCCCCGCCATTGGCGGCCGAGCCGGGGTCTTCCGATTGCTGCTTCGCCAGATCGGCAAAGCTGGCGGGCGCATTCTGCAACTGCTTGTAAATCTCCCCGGCTTTCGCTCGCGCCTTCTGCTTCGATTCTGCGCCGGCGCCGGCATCAATGCTGATAAATATATGGCTCGCCCGGCGGGTTTCCTTGACCTCGTACTGGCTGCGGCTGCTGTCGTAGGCGTTCTTGACCTCGGCCGGCTCGACCTGGACCTGCTTCATCAGGGCATCGACTTCCAGCGCCAGGTACTCGACCCGCGCTTGTTCCGGAATGCGGAACTCGGCCACGTTGGCGTCGTAGTATTTCTTCACGGTATCGGGCTCGAGCTTGACCTGGCTCATGAACTTCTCGGGAGCGATGACGTGCTGGCTGACTTCGCGCTGCTGGGCGGACAACTTCACCAGGCGCTCGACGACGGCGCGCGGGGGAAAGCCGCTGCCGATGAAACCGTCCGCGAACTGGCGCAGGATCAGGTCCTGGCGCAGGCTCGCCTCGAACATCGCCGGCAGCCTGCCTTCGGACCTGAGATACTGCTCGTAGCGCGAGTACGAGAACTTCCCGGTCTCGTCGCGGAACGCCTGCTGCTCGACTATGATGCTCCGCAGCTGCTCGTCGCTGACCTTCATGCCCGCACGCAGCGCGGCATCCAGCAGCAGTTTACGCTGGATCAGGCCTTCGAGAACGGAATAGCGCAGTTCGGGGTTGTCCAGCATCGCCGGGTCGAGACGCTGCCCCTGCACCATGCGCTGTATCGACTCCTGGCGCTCGCGCAGGGCACGGCTGAACTCGTCCTGCGAGACGGCGTGGTCGCCGACCTGCGCCACCACCCTCCCGCCCCCATCCTGGCGGAAATAGCTGTCGATGCCGAAAAAGGCGAACGGCAGGAACATCACGAACAGGACGATCTGGATCAGCGTCTTATTCTTCTGGACGAAATCAAACATGTGCGCGATGGGTAAACAGTAAACAGTAAACAGTAAACAGTATAAAACGCATATTACGCCTCGAACCGCGATTTCCGTTCACTGTTTACGGATCACCGTTCGCTAAAGAAAAAGGCGAACAGGGTTCGCCTTTTTTACAAGCTGGCGGAGTGGACGGGACTCGAACCCGCGACCTCTGCCGTGACAGGGCAGCATTCTAACCAACTGAACTACCACTCCAAATTCAATACGGAATGATGAATGATGAATGATGAATGATGACCGAAACCCAGCCTATCGATGTTCATTCCGCATTCATCATTGCCGTTACTGGTGGGTGCTGAGAGGCTCGAACTCCCGACATTCGCCTTGTAAGGGCGACGCTCTACCAGCTGAGCTAAGCACCCGGTAAGCAACCCTTACCGGCAACTACTACCCCGGCGCAGCCACCCAAGTATTTTGGGGTAGGCGCGCCACCAACGCACCTACCCCAAAAAAACCTCGCCAGCCATCCGCCGGTATTGCTAGTTTACCGCATCTTTCAATGCCTTACCAGCGCTGAACCGGGGCACCCTGGCAGCCTTGATGCGGATTTCCTCGCCGGTGCGCGGGTTGCGGCCGGCGCGCGCTTCGCGCTTGCCCACGCGGAAGGTGCCGAACCCCATCAGGGTCACGGAATGACCCTTCTTCAACGCTCCCTTGATAGCGTCTATCGCTCCATCGAGCGCTTTCTCCGAAGCAGACTTGGAAATGCCCGCCGATTTCGATACCACCTCGACCAGGTCAGCCTTGTTCATTCTTGTCCTCTTTGTCCGTATTCGGTGACAGAAACGAATCCCCTCCACGGTCCTGGCCTTCAGGCTTGAAGAAGGCCGCGCGGAACAGTTCTTATGGTTGGTGTGGTGGCGAACGCCGTTGAAATGTGCCGGTGCCTTTATAGCAAGTGCAAAAAGGTGGTGTCAAGGAAAAATCCAGTGACTCGCGTCCGGTGATGAGCGACTCGTTGCATGACAACTCGTCCAACCACCACCACGCTGCAACAAAAAAATAAAATTGACGCATGCCAGCGGGCACTTACGGAATCTTCCTCGCCTAAAACTAGACGAGCAACAAAAAAAGGGCGGCTCGCGCCGCCCTTTTTTCCGGTGAAGTGCCCGTCAGTGCTTGACAGCGGGCGCCGGAGCCTGTGCCGCCTGCGGAGGCACCGACGCAGCGTCCTCTTCCGGCAGCGGCTGCGGCATGCGCTCGAGCGCCATCTCGAGCACCGTGTCAATCCACTGTACCGGGTGGATATCGAGCTTGTTCTTGACGTTATCCGGGATTTCCGCGAGGTCCTTCACGTTTTCCTCGGGGATCAGCACGGTCTTGATGCCGCCGCGGTGCGCCGCCAGCAGCTTTTCCTTCAAGCCTCCGATCGGCAGCACCTCGCCGCGCAGCGTGATCTCGCCGGTCATCGCCACGTCCGCCCGCACCGGAATACCGGTCAGTGCCGATACCATGGCGGTGCAGATGCCGATACCCGCGCTCGGGCCGTCCTTGGGTGTCGCACCCTCGGGCAAGTGAATGTGAATGTCGTTCTTCTGGTAGAAATCCGACGGGATGCCCAGCCGCCGCGAACGGGCGCGCACGACCGACAACGCGGCCTGCACCGATTCCTGCATCACCTCGCCCAGTTTGCCGGTGGTGGTCATCTTGCCCTTGCCGGTCATGATCGCCGACTCGATGGTGAGCAATTCCCCGCCGACCTCGGTCCACGCCAGCCCGACGACCTGCCCCACCTGGTTCTTCTTCTCGGCGATGCCGAACGTATAGCGGCGCACCCCCAGATACTTGTCGAGGTTGCGCGCGCTTACCGACACCTTGCGCTCCTCGCCCTGGCTCACCAGGGTCTTGACCACCTTGCGGCAGATCTTGGAGAGCTCGCGCTCGAGCGCCCGTACGCCGGCCTCCCGCGTGTAATAGCGAATGATGTCGCGCACGGCGCTCTCGGAAACGGCAAGCTCTTCCGGCTTCAGCCCGTGGTTTTTCATGAGCTTGGGCAGCAGGTGCTTGAGCGCAATGTTGACCTTCTCGTCTTCCGTATAGCCCGAGAGACGGATCACCTCCATGCGGTCGAGCAGCGCCGGGGGGATGTTGAGCGTGTTGGCGGTGCACACAAACATCACGTCGGAAAGGTCGTACTCGACCTCGATATAGTGGTCGACGAAGGTGTGGTTCTGCTCGGGATCGAGCACCTCGAGCAGCGCGCTCGCGGGATCGCCCCGGAAGTCCATCCCCATCTTGTCCACTTCGTCGAGCAGGAACAGGGGATTTCGCACCCCCACCTTGTTCATGTTCTGGAGGATCTTGCCCGGCATCGAGCCGATGTAGGTGCGCCGATGGCCGCGGATCTCGGCTTCGTCCCGCACGCCGCCCAGCGACATGCGCACGAACTTGCGGTTGGTCGCCCTCGCGATTGACTGCCCGAGCGATGTCTTGCCGACGCCCGGGGCCCCGACCAGACACAGGATGGGCGCCTTCAGCTTGTCAACGCGCAGCTGCACCGCGAGGTACTCGACGATGCGCTCCTTCACCTTCTCCAGGCCGTGGTGGTCCTCGTTCAGCACCGTCTCGGCTGCGGCGAGGTCCGTGTTGATCTTGCTGCGCTTTTTCCAGGGCAGCGACACCAGCGCTTCGATGTAATTGCGCACGACCGTCGCTTCCGCCGACATCGGGCTCATGAGCTTCAGCTTCTTGAACTCGGTTTCGGCCTTCTTGCGCGCGTCCTTGGGCATGTGCGCGGACTTGATGCGCTTCTCGATCTCGTCGATATCGGCGCCCTCGTCCATCTCGCCGAGTTCTTTCTGGATCGCCTTTACCTGCTCGTTGAGATAGTACTCGCGCTGGCTCTTCTCCATCTGGCGCTTGACGCGCCCGCGGATGCGCTTCTCGACCTGCAGGATTTCGAGCTCGCCCTCGACCAGCTTCAACAGGTGCTCCAGCCGCTGCTTGACGCTGAACATCTCGAGCACCTCCTGCTTCTGCTCGAGCTTCAGCGGCAGGTGCGCGGCGATGGTATCGCCCAGGCGCCCGGCCTCGTCGATGCCGGCAAGCGAGGTGAGGATCTCCGGCGGGATCTTCTTGTTGAGCTTCACGTACTGGTCGAACTGCTGGATCATCGTGCGCCGCATCGCCTCGGTCTCGTGGTCCGTGGCGACATCCGCCGCGACCGGCGTCACGCCGACGGCGTAGTGGGTCTTGAGATCGACGATCTCGTGCAGACGCGCGCGCTGGCTGCCCTCGACCAGCACCTTCACGGTGCCGTCGGGAAGCTTGAGCATCTGCAGGATGTTGGCGATGCTGCCGATACGGTACAGGTCTTCGGGGGCGGGATCGTCCTTGGCCGCCGACTTCTGGGCGACCAGCACGATGCTCTTGCCCGCCTCCATCGCCGTCTCCAGCGCCTTGATCGACTTCGGGCGCCCCACAAACAGCGGAATCACCATATGCGGGAACACCACTACATCACGCAGCGGCAGCAACGGCATCTGGGTCGGCAGGCTCGCGACAGTATCTTCAGGCATCGTGTCTCACCCGGTTGTGTTGAATAACGTGAAGATGGGGGAAAAACGCAAAAAATTCAAGGGCTACGCTTCAGCGCCCTGATTACAAACCGGATTTACGCCGATGGCGGCGCCCAGCCGGCTAACCGCCGGTCTATCGCGACGCAACAAGGGGCTTTTCACCCTAGTGGGCGGAGCCCGCGACCTTGTTCGGCTGATCCGAGTAGATCAGCAGCGGCGACGCATCGCTGGTAATCGTGTTCTCGTCCACCGCCACCTTCACCACGTTCTCCAGCGACGGCAGGTCGAACATGGTATTGAGCAGCGTGTGCTCGAGGATGGAGCGCAGGCCGCGCGCGCCGGTCTTGCGCTCGAGCGCGCGCCGGGCGACCGCCTTCAAGGCGCCTTCGCGCACCTCCAGTTCGACGCCTTCCATGGCGAACATCTTCTGGAACTGCTTGAGCAGCGCGTTCTTGGGCTGGGTGAGGATCTGGATCAGCGCGATCTCGTCCAGTTCTTCCAGCGTCGCCACCACCGGCAGCCGGCCCACGAACTCGGGGATCAGCCCGTACTTGATGAGGTCCTCGGGCTGCACGTCGCGCAGCACCTTGGTGATGTCCTTGCGGTTGTCGCGCGAACTCACCTCGGCGCCGAAGCCGATGCCGCTATTCTCGGAGCGGGCGCGAATGATGCGGTCGAGGCCGTCGAACGCGCCGCCGCAGATGAACAGGATGTTCGTGGTGTCCACCTGCACGAATTCCTGGTTGGGATGCTTGCGCCCGCCCTGCGGCGGCACCGAGGCGATGGTGCCCTCGATGAGCTTCAACAGCGCCTGCTGCACGCCTTCGCCCGACACGTCGCGCGTGATCGACGGGTTGTCGGACTTGCGCGAGATCTTGTCGATCTCGTCGATGTAGACGATGCCGCGCTGCGCCTTCTCGATGTCGTAGTCGCACTTCTGCAACAGCTTCTGGATGATGTTCTCGACGTCCTCGCCGACGTAGCCCGCCTCGGTCAGCGTGGTGGCGTCCGCCATCACGAACGGCACGTTGAGCAGCCGCGCCAGCGTTTGCGCGAGCAGCGTCTTGCCCGATCCCGTGGGCCCGATCAGCAGAATGTTCGACTTGGCAAGCTCGACGTCGTCGTTCTTGGCGATCGCCTTCAGGCGCTTGTAGTGGTTGTAGACGGCCACCGAAAGGATTTTCTTGGCGAGGTCCTGGCCGATCACGTACTGGTCGAGGATGGCGCGGATCTCCTTCGGCACCGGCAGGTCGGACTTGGCGCCCTTCGTGCCGTGCTCGCCCTGGGTCTCCTCGCGGATGATGTCGTTGCACAGCTCGATGCACTCGTCGCAGATGAACACCGACGGCCCCGCGATGAGCTTGCGCACCTCGTGCTGGCTCTTGCCGCAGAACGAGCAGTAGAGCAGCTTTTCCCCGCCGACTTTTTCAGACATGGGCCGTCCTCAAGTCAATGACAGTTATTTGACGCCTTCCGCTCTCGTCGACAGAACCTTGTCCACGATTCCGTAAGTCAGCGCCTGCTCCGCGCTGAGAAAATTGTCCCTATCGGTGTCGCGCTCGATGTTCTTGATTTCCTGGCCGCAATGCTTGGCCATGATCTCGTTCAAGCGCCCCTTGAGGAAGAGAATTTCACGCGCGTGTATCTCGATGTCCGAGGCCTGGCCCTGAAATCCGCCCATCGGCTGGTGAATCATCACCCGCGAGTTCGGCAGGCAGTAGCGCTTGCCTTTGGCGCCGGCCGCCAGCAGCATCGCGCCCATGCTCGCGGCCTGCCCGACGCACAAGGTGGACACGCCGGGCTTGATGAACTGCATGGTGTCGTAGATCGCGAGCCCCGCCGATACCGACCCACCCGGCGAATTGATGTAGAAAGAGATGTCCTTGTCCGGGTTCTCCGACTCGAGGAACAGCATCTGCGCCACGATCAGGTTGGCGGTGATCTCGGTCACCGGCCCCACCAGGAACACCACGCGCTCTTTCAGCAGGCGCGAGTAAATATCGTAGGCGCGCTCGCCCCGGCCGCTCTGCTCGATCACCATCGGAATCAAGCCGAGGCCCAGCGGTTCGCTGAAATTCGCCATTAGCGTTTCCCCATCAATTCTTCGAAGCCCACCGTCTTGTCAGTCACCTTGGCGACGCCAAGTGCCCAAGCAACGATGTTGTCCTCCGTCGCGACCGACTCGATCTCGCGCAACCGCTCCGGCGCGGCATAGAACCACTTGACGACCTCTTCCGGGCGCTCGTAGCTCTGCGCCTGCTCGTCCACCATCGCCCGCACCTGTTCCGGCCTGGCGTAGAGGTTGTGCGTCTTCACCAGCTCGCTGAAGATCAGCCCGAGGTTGACGCGGCGCCGCGCCCGCTGCTCGAAGAGGTCGGCGGGCAGCGGCATGTCGTCGTTGACCTTCACCCCGCGCGCGGTCAGCTCCTGCCGCATGCCTTCCTGCATGCGCTGAACTTCCATCTGCAGCAGGCCCTTGGGCGTTTCCATCTTCGTCGCATCGAGCAGCGCCTGCATTACCTGCTCCCGCAGGTTGGACTTGAGCTTGGCCTTTACCTCCCGCTCGACGTTGGCCCTGATCTCGGCCCGCATCTTGGCGATATCGCCGTCAGCGACGCCGAGGCCTTTCGCGAACTGGGCGTCTACCTCGGGCAGCACCGGCGACGCGACTTCCCTGACGGACACCTCGAAACGGGCGGTCTTGCCCGCCACTTCGCGGCCGTGATAATCGTCGGGAAAGCGCACATCGAACGTTTTCGATTCTCCCGCCCCGACGCCGACCACGTTGGCCTCGAAGTCCGGCACGAGCCTGCCATCGCCGAGCACGGCCTGCTGGCCGTTGCCTGTCGAACCCTGGAACTCCGCGCCGTCTATGCTGCCGCGGAAATCGATCGTCACGCGGTCCTCGTTCCGGGCAGCCCGCTGCGCCGGCTCATAAGTGGCGCGCTGCTTGCGCATGAGTTCGATGGTCCGGTCCACCTCGGCCTCGCTCACCAGCAGGTGCGGGCGCTCGATGCTGGCGTTCCCGATGTCCCCCACCTTGACCTCGGGATAGACCTCGAAAGTAGCGCTATAGTGGAATTCGGCGGCGCCGTCGGCGGGCGGCTTCAGATCGAACCGCGGATAGCCGGCGACCCGCAAATTCTGGTTGCGAACGGCTTCGCCGAAACTCTTCTGCATCGCATCGCCCAGGACTTCCTGGCGAACCTGAGGGCCATATTGCTGGGCGACGACCTTGAGCGGCACCTTGCCGGGCCGGAAGCCGTGCATCTTGACCGTGCGCGAAAGCCGCTTCAACCGGCTCTCGATTTCGTTGTCGATATCGGCGACCGGAAGGGTTACGCTCAACCGCCGCTCGAGTGCGCTCAGTGTTTCCAAGTTGGCTTGCATCTGTCTGTAGTTATTGAACGATACCAGTGATCACCATTACGTACAATCAACACCCGCGCCGGCACAGCCGGATCGGCAATCGGCACTCCGGCTCATTACGTACAATCAAGACCTGTGCGCCAGCGCCGTTCCGCCTGCAACAACCGCGCCGCCACAGCCGAATCGGCAATCGGCACTCCGGCTCGCACCACGTCCAGTCCGCCCGTGGTGCGAAAGGAGGGACTCGAACCCCCACGCCTTGCGGCGCCAGAACCTAAATCTGGTGCGTCTACCAATTCCGCCACTTTCGCGACTTTCCAATTGTAATATAATCGGGTTCCCGCCGAAAGCTTGCAATCGGTCTTAAGGTTTAACCGCATCCATTTGATAATAATGATATTGTGCAGAGCACAAAATGGGTGTCAACCACTACGAAAACTTCCCGGTTGCCTCGCTCCTGCTGCCCCACCAATTGCGCCATCCGGTAGCACTGATTTACCGCTTTGCGCGGGAGGCCGACGACTTTGCCGATGAGGGGAGCGATCCTGACGCAGTCCGGCTCGACCGGCTCGAACGCTTTCGCGAGCAGCTGCGCAAGATCGAGCGCGGAACGCCGCCGGACATCGCGTGGTTTGGCGCACTTGCCGAAGTCATCCGCGAGCACCGGTTGCCCGTTGTCGCCTTTTACGACCTGCTGTCAGCGTTCGACCAGGACGTCAGGAAGAAGCACTACGCGAATTTTCCCGAAGTACTCGATTACTGCCGCCGTTCGGCGAACCCGGTGGGGCGGTTGCTGCTGCATCTGTTCGGCGGCGCGAGCGAACAGCAACTCCGGTGGTCGGACGCGATCTGTACCGCGCTGCAACTGATCAACTTCTGGCAGGATGTGCCGAACGACTATGCCAGGCGCCGCGTCTACCTGCCGCGGGACGAGATGAACCGTTTCGGCGTGACGGAACGGCACATCGCGGAGCAACGCTGTGACGACGCGTGGCGCGCGCTGATCCGCTTCCAGGTCGAGCGCTCGCGCGACCTGATGCGGTCCGGCGCGCCGCTCGGGCGTACGCTCCCCGGCCGCGTCGGGCTGGAAATCCGCACCACCGTGCAGGGCGGCATGCGTATACTCGAGAAACTGGAGCACGCACGCTACGACATGTTTCGGGACCGGCCAACGCTCAAGTGGCACGATTGGCCGATTTTGCTGGCGCGCGCTCTGTAGGTTTGGTGACTCGTTGCTCGTTGCTCGTTACTCGTGAATGGTGGTCCTTCAACACTGTACTGTCGCACCGTGGGTCGAACTCGGGCGATTGATTGCGCTTGGGGTAACCGGATCGAGTCACGAGAAACGAGTAACGAGTCACGCAGTCGGAAGCACCGGCAATAATGGATCCTCATCAGTACTGTCAGCAGAAGGCGGCCGCAAGCGGCTCGAGCTTCTACTACAGTTTCCTGTTCCTGCCGGAGGACCGGCGGCGCGCCATCACCGCGCTCTACGCCTTCTGCCGCGAGGTGGACGACGTGGTTGACGAATGTTCCGACGCGGAGGTGGCGCGCGCGAAGCTCGCGTGGTGGCGCAACGAGCTGGCGGCGGCCTTCCACGGCACGCCCCAGCATCCGGTCGCGCGAGCGCTGGCGGAGATCGCTCCCCGCTTCAACCTGGCGGAAGCGCGGCTTTCCGAGATCATCGACGGCATGCAAATGGACATCGATCATAACCACTACCTCACCTTTGACGCATTGAAGCTGTATTGCCATCGGGTAGCGGGCGTGGTGGGGATGCTGTCAGCCGAGATTTTCGGCTACCAGGACCGGCGCACGCTGGAATACGCCGCCGACCTGGGACTTGCGTTCCAGCTCACCAACATCATCCGCGACGTGGGCGAGGACGCGCGGCGCGACCGCATCTACATGCCGCTGGACGAGATCGAGCGTCACGGCGTAAGCCTGGACGACATTGCCCGGTCACGGGAGACCGACGGCTTCCGCCGCTTGATGGAGTTCCAGATCGAGCGGGCGCAGGGCTATTATCGCGACGCGTTCGCCAAGCTGCCGGCGGCAGACCGCCGCTCCCAACGCGCCGGCATCATCATGGCCGCGATCTACCAGACCCTGCTCGACGAAATCCGCCGCGACGGCTGCCACGTGCTCACACGACGCGTATCGCTCACGCCCGTCAGGAAGCTTTGGATAGCGTGGTGGACCTGGGTCAAAGGTTGATGCAAACGACGTCCCAGATACTGCGTCTCAGATAATTCGTCCCAGATACGGCGTCCCAGATAGTGCGTGGCAAACCAACGTGAGCACGACGATTCATCTGAGACGCTTAATCTGAGACGCTCTACCTGGGACGCTTTATCTGAGACGCTTCACCTGAGACGCTTCACCTGAGACGCTTCACCTGAGACGCTTATGGACCTACAGTTGAAGGGAAAGACCGCGCTGGTCACGGGGGCCAGCATGGGCATCGGTCGCGCCATCGCCAAAGGGCTCGCTGCGGAAGGCGTCAGGGTCTGCATTGCTGCGCGGCGCAAACCCCTGCTCGAGGAGCTGGCGAAGGAGATCGTCGCTGCGGGCGGCGTGCGACCCGACATCGTCGAGATCGACATGATGGAGCCGGGTGCCCCGGTAAAACTCGCCAAGGCGGCGCGACAGGCGCTCGACAGCGTGGACATCCTGGTGAATTCGGCCGGCGGCAGCAAGCCGGCGCTGCCGATCGACGCGCCGGAAGCGCTGTGGGACGAGTCCATGACGCTCAACTTCACGCGCATACGCCAGCTCACCCACGCCCTGCTGCCGGGCATGATCGGGAAGAAGTGGGGGCGCGTCATCAACATCAGCGGCAAGTCCGAGCCGGAGCGCATGATTGCCGCGCACCCGGCCAAGGCCGCGATCCACGCCTGGTCCAAAGGCCTGTCGCGCGAGGTCGGCAAGCACGGCATCACTGTGAACTGCATTCCGCCCGGGCGCATCATGAGCGAACAAATCCGCCGCAAGTACTCCCCGGAGTTCCGCGCGAAGCAGTCGGCGGAGGAAATCCCGGTCGGGCGCTACGGCGAGCCCGAAGAACTCGCTGCGTTGGCGGTGTTCCTCTCCTCCCCAATCGCCTGCTACATCACCGGCGCGGTGCTGCCGGTGGACGGCGGGCTCCGCCGCTACGCGTTCTAACTGCGTCCCAGATACGGCGTCTCAGGTACTACGTCTCAGATAAAGCGTCTCAGATAGAGCGGGTGAGAGACGCTTCATCTGGGACGCTTCACCTGAGACGTTTCACCTGCGACGCCTTTCCTGAGACGCTTCTCTTGGCCGTATAATCAGGCCATCACTTGGAGAAGATCGTATGCAAACCAAGATCCCATGCGTGATCATGCGCGGCGGAACTTCGCGCGGCCCGTTCTTCAAGCTGTCCGACCTGCCCGCCGACGTGCCCACGCGCGACGCGGTGCTGCTCTCGGTGATGGGCTCGCCGCACCAGATCCAGGTGGACGGCATCGGCGGCGCGCACTCGGTGACGAGCAAGGTCGCGATGATCAGCAAGTCGAGGCGTTCCGACGCCGACGTCGATTACCTGTTCGCGCAGGTGCAGATCCACGAGAGCATCGTGGACACCAAGCCCAACTGCGGCAACATGCTGGTGGCGGTCGGGCCGTTCGCGATCGAAGCGGGCCTGGTGCCGGCGAAAAACGGCGAGACGCCGGTGCGCATCTTCAACGTCAACACGCAATCGCTGGTCGAGGCGATCGTGCAGACGCCCGGCGGCGCGGTGAACTATGAAGGCAGCGCGGCTATCGACGGCGTGCCGGGCACGGCGGCGCCCGTCGGCATCAATTTCCGGAGCGCGATCGGATCGGTCACCAGGAAGATGCTGCCCACCGGCAAGCCGTCGGACATCATCGACGGCGTCGAAGTGAGCTGCGTGGACATCGCGATGCCGGTGGTCCTGATGCGCGCGGAGGCGTTCGGCAAGAGCGGCCACGAGACCGCCGTCGAGCTTGACGCGGACCGGGAACTGCTCAAGCGCATGGAGGCGATCCGCGTCAAGGCCGGGGCGTTGATGGGCATGGGCGACGTCTCGAAGTCGGTGGTGCCGAAAATGGCCCTGCTGTCGAAGCCGCGCAACGGCGGCGTCATCGCTTCGCGCTTCTTCGTGCCCGAGACCTGCCACAAGGCGCACCC
>Ga0208320_1000058_pt1 | contig 15515 bp, 16 predicted proteins | sample EasRivMeERMZT299_FD_187531 | JGI IMG/M metagenome (GOLD analysis project Ga0208320, IMG submission 187531) | Soil microbial communities from meander-bound floodplain in the East River, Colorado, USA - East River MetaG ERMZT299 (SPAdes) (version 2) | ecosystem: Environmental > Terrestrial > Soil...
GGTGATAGGCTCCCCGGGCAAGGTGGTGCGGCAGCTCTCCGAGACGGAGATCCGGGAGATCAACTCCGCCTCCGATCACTACGTGCAGAAGTACAAGCGATATCGCGAATCTTTCAGGCCGGACGGAGCATGAGTGACGAGTGACGAGTGACGGGTGACGAGTGAAGAGCGCATGAACAAATACGGCTTCAGAATCCGCACGCGCAGCGGGGGTCTGGTGGAGAACCTGCAGGTGCAGGCCCGCGACCGCGCCGAGGCCGAGGGCAAGATCAGCCAGATCTACCGCCATTGCGAGATCCTGGAATGCCAGGAAATCACGCCGACGCTGAAAAAGGAAGGCCTCGACCTCGACGACGTATTGGCGCTGATCAACAAGCAGGAAGAGAAGTGAACGGTGAACGGTGAATCGGACTTTCCCTTCCGCGGAAGTTACCGATCACTGCTTACTGTTCACCGTTCGCTGTTCACCGTTCACTTGAGAAACCCGCAGCCTTCCAGCTCGGCGAGCAGCGCCGCGTAGTCCTGGGCGCCGCGGCTGCCGGGCGCATGGGAGAACACGTCGCGGTTGAAGGACGGGCTCTCCGCGATGCTCACGTTCTCGGTAATGCGCGTCTCGCACACTTCCACGCCATAGCGTTCCCGCAGTTGCTTGTCGATGTCCCAGGACATCTTCCGGCGCGCATCGAAGCGTGTCAGGACGTAGCGCCGCTCGACGCGCTTTTTCAGCACCTGTTCCAGCGCCTTCAGCGTCCGCTCCATCTGTATCGAGCCCCGGACCGCCAGGTAGTCGGTGGATATCGGGATCAGCACGTGGTCCGCGGCGAAAACGCCGTTCAACGACAGCACCCCCAGCATCGGGCAGACGTCCATCAGGATCGGCCGGTCGGTGTTGAGATTTTCCCTGACGATGCCCGCGTTGAGGCGGTTGAGCACGTTCGGCCCCTTGCCGAATTGCGTGTCTACCTTGGACAGGTCGAGGTGCGCCGGGATGATCTTCCAGCCAGCGCTGTCGACGAATTTGATCAACCCGGCCAGCGTTGCGCCATGGGAGTAGAAACCGTAGAGGCTGCGCTCGGGAGCGGTGACCGTCGCGTTGCAGATCGCCGTCAGGTGCGCCTGGGGATCGAGGTCGATCACCAGCGGATCGGAGCCGCGCTGGGCGAGCAGAGCAGCCAGATTGAGAGTCGTGGTAGTCTTGCCCACCCCACCCTTCTGATTGAAAACTGCGATCTTCGCCACGGATTACGTACTCGATCAAAGGGTTACCAGCGTAATATACTAAGCGGCGCATTTGCAAGAGCATCCGTCACAAATGATGAGTAATGCCGTGCAACGAGCGGCTGATAACGCCATGATTCGGGAAAATCCTCCCCATTGCGATGCTGCCGGTACCCGAATGAAGCGCGCGTCGTGCGGTCCCCGTCCGAACCGGCACTTGCCATGGAACTGATCCGCCCTGAAACAACCGAGGACGTTGCCGCGATACGGCGCGTCCACGAAGCGGCATTTCCCACCGCCGCTGAAGCGGCCCTCGTGGAGCGCCTGCGCGCCAGCAGCAAGGCAGTGATTGCGCTGGTCGCGGAAGACGAAGGCCGGATTGTTGGCCATATCCTGTTCAGCCCGGTAGCGCTCGACCCACTTGCCGGCACGGTAGGGCTGGGCCTCGCGCCGGTGGCCGTGCTGCCTGATCACGAAAAGCACGGCGTGGGGCGGCGGCTGGTCCAGAACGGCCTCGCGGAATGCCGGGCCTGGGGTGCCGGATTCGTCGTCGTGCTCGGCGATCCGCCTTATTACACCCGCTTCGGTTTCGAGCCGGCCAGCAAGTACGAACTGAAAAACGAATATGGCGCCGGCGAGGAGTTCATGGTGTTCGAGCTCGTCGCGGGCACCCTGCCCCCACCCGGGACGCTGGTGAAGTACGCGCCGGAGTTTGCGGGGATGGCCTGAGCGGTCAGATGATCTTCTTGCGAATGAAGGTGACGGCCACTTCTGCGACGATCACCACCGCGAAGATCGCGAACAGCATGAGCGCCACGCGCTCCCACTGGAAGAGGTCCATCGCCGCGTTGATCGCCATGCCGATACCGCCGGCGCCAACCAGCCCCAGCACCGCCGACTCACGCACGCTGATGTCCCAACGGAACAGCGCAATCGCCCAGAACGCCGGCTCCACCTGCGGCCAATAGCCCTTGATGAAGATCGAGGGCCACGGCGCGCCCGCCGCCTTCAGCGCCTCGATCGGTCCGGGGCGCGTCTCCTCCAGCGCCTCGCCGAACAGCTTGCCGACGAAGCCGATCGAGCGGAACGCGATGGCCATGGTGCCGGCCAGCGCGCCGGGGCCGAAGATGGCGACGAACAGCAGCGCCCACACCAGCGAGTTGACCGAGCGCGAGGACACCAGCATCAGCTTGGCGAAATAATTGAGCCAGGCGTTCGGCGTGATGTTGTTGGCCGCAAGCAGCCCCAGCGGCAGCGCCATGAGGATGGCGAGAATGGTGCCGAGCGTCGCGATATGCAGCGTCTCGATCAAAGCGTCATGCACGCCACCGGGATAGTACGACCATGCGACCGGCCACATGCGCCTGAACAGGTCGGCCATCTGCACATGCGCGTCGTAGAGAAACTCCGGGATGATCTGCACCGTGCGCAGGCTCGCCACGATCGCCAGCACCAGTCCAAAGTAGAGCGCGAAACGCCCGAGTCGCTCCCGCCGCGAATAGCGCCGCCACTCGCGATCGATCGCAGTCGTGGTAATCAAGCTTGAAACCCCAAATCAGCCACCGAGAACACAGAGGTCACAGAGAAGAATCGGAGCAGCATACGTTCGCTCGGTATCATGATGTTCTCTGTGCTCTCTGTGGCTAGCGCTACTGCGTATTACTGGTATAACTTCTTGATCCAGTTCTGCACCGTCTCGCTCACCATGATCAGCGCAATGATGGCGAGCAGGATGGTAAGCAGGTAGTCGTAGTCGAACTTCTGGAACGCGGCGAACATGGTGCCGCCAATGCCGCCGGCACCGACGATGCCGACCATGGTGGAATTGCGCAGGTTGGAGTCGAACTGGTAGGTGGCGAAGCCGACGAAGCGCGTGAGCACCTGCGGCATCACGCCGTAAGTGATGACGTTCATGAAGGGCGCCCCGGTGGCGCGGATCGCCTCGACCTGCTTCAGCGAGATTTCCTCGATCGCCTCGGCGAAGAGCTTGGAAATGAAGCCGATCGAGGCGACGGTCAGCGCGAGTATGCCGGCGAGCGCGCCGAAGCCCACCGCCTTCACGAACAGGATGGCGATGATCACCTGGTGGAACGAGCGGCACAGCGCGATGACGAGCCGCATCGGCCAGGTAATCCAGGGTGGCATCAGGTTGCGCGCCGCGAACAGCCCGATGGGAAGCGAGAGCAGGATACCGAGCGCGGAGGCGATGACGGCAATCTCGACGGTTTCGTAGAGTCCGCGCGCCATCAGCGCCATCTTGTCGGCCGAGGTATCGGGCGGCAGCATGCGCCCGATGAACCTGACGCCGTTGCCGAGCCCGAGCACGAACCGGTCCCAGGTGATGTTGAGGATGGACGTCGCGTAGACCGTGTACGCCGCCAGCGCGAGCCAGGCGAGTCGCGCCGGCCAGTTCGGCAGGAACGCCGGTGGCCGCGTTTGCACCGATTTACTCATCACCGGCCTCAGTCATGTCGTCGCACGAATTCGAGGTCATCGTTTCGGCCGCCCTGCGCGTCACCGGGGGTCAGATCCCCGGAAAATCACCGGGGCCCCTCTTCCGCCCCTCGACGCGCCCCATCACCCATCACTCGTCACCCGTCACTACGTTACTCCAGCCAGTCCTCGCCGCCGTAGATCAGCTTGAGGTGGTCGTCGGTGAGCCCGCCGGGCGGACCGTCGTAGACCACCGCGCCGCCCGCCATGCCGATGACGTGGTTGGCGAAGCGTTTCGCGAGCGGCACGTTGTGAATGTTGAGGATCACCGGTATGCGGCGGCTTTCGGCCAGCCTGACCATCAGCTCCATGATCTCCACCGAGGTTTTCGGGTCGAGCGAGGATGTCGGCTCGTCGGCCAGCAGCAGTTGCGGTCCCTGCATGATGGCGCGGGCGATGCCTACGCGCTGGCGTTGCCCGCCGGAGAGGGTGTCGGCACGCTGATTGGCGAACGGCGTGAGCCCGACGGTGTCGAGTAGCTCCCACGCCGCTTTGACGTCTTCCTGCGGATACTTCCTCAGCCAGGCTTTGAAGGGGGAAACGTAGCCGAGCCGGCCGGAGAGCACGTTCTCCATCACCGTCAGGCGCTCGACCAGGTTGTACTCCTGGAACACCATGCCGATGCGGCGCCGCGACTCCCGCAACGCCTTGCCGCGAAGCTGCGCGAGGTCGCTACCGTGGAACAGGATCGTCCCGGCGGTGGGCTCCACCAGCCGGTTGATGCAGCGAATGAGCGTGGACTTGCCGGTGCCCGACGGCCCGATCACGGCGGTGATGCCGCGATCGGGGAACGTGATGCTGATGTCGCGCAGCACCGTGACGCCGCGCCGGTACTCCTTCCACAATCCCCGGATGACGAGGGACGGCGCGGCCGCCGCCGGCTGAGATGACTCAGCCATTTTCCGTCACTTTTTCTTCGCTTCGAGCGCTTTCTGGCGCGCCGCCGCCTCGCGCGCCGATTCCTTCTCGTACGCCGCGCGGTTGAACGGCGTGCCGGTCTCCTCCGCGATCTTGCGCACCACCGCCCAGTCCTTCTGGTAGGTGATCGGGAAAAAGCGGTCGGCGCCGCCGAAGGTCTTCTGCATTTCCGGCGGGAAGCGATAGTCGTAGAAACACTTGGTGAGTTGCTTCGCGAAATCGGGAGCGAGATCGTGCGCGTAGGCGAACGACGAGGTCGGGAACAGCTCGCTCCTGTAGATGATGCGGAAATCGTCCAGCTTGATCTCGCCGCGCGAGGCCATGCGGTTGAAGACGTCGGAGGCGACCGGCCCCGCGTCATAGTCTCCGGACTCGACGCCCTTCACCGTCTGTCCATGACCCCCGGAGAACAGCACCTTGTAATCCTTGTCGGGCACCAGGCCTTCCGGCGGGAACAGCACCTGCGGCGCGAGGTGGCCGGAGTTCGACGACGGCGAAGTGTGCGCCACCTTCTTGCCTTTGAGGTCGGCGAGCTTCTGGTACGGGCTGCCCTTCTTCACAATCATGACCAGGTTGTAGCCCTGCAGTTCCTTCTCGGTGCCCTTGATGGCGAACGGGATGGCGCCCGCCAGGTTCACCGCGAAACCGGTGGGACCGGTGGAGAAGCCCCCGACGTGCAGCCGCCCAGCGCGCATCGCCTCGATCTCGGCCGCGTTCGACTGCACCGGGAAATAGACGATGCGCTTGCCGGTGCACTTGCCGAGGTAATCGAGGAACGGCTTGAACGCGGTTTCGTACACGGCGGCGTCCTCCACCGGCGTGTAAGTGAACACCAGCGTGGACGGGTTCTTCCAGCGCTTCGTGTCCTTGGGCGTGTCGGCGACGAGGTCCTTGTTCTCGTCGCAGTACATCGTATCGAGCTGGCCGCGGTGCGTGCAGTCGCCGGATTGCGCGGCCGCGATCGAACCCGCAAGGCCGAGGACCAGTGCCAGCAGCGTTCGCGCGTGAATGAAAGGGGTGGTGGTCATGCGTCTCCTCCTGGGAATGCGGGTGGAATCATATTATTGCGTGCGGCGAGCCAATTATACCGAGTCGGGAGCGGCCCAGTTCTTCGCCCGCTCGACGGACTTGCGCCATTCTCCCATCAGCGCGTCCGCCCACCGGCGCTCCTTCCGCGGCTCGAAACGGCGCTCCGCCTGCCACTGCGCCGCAAGTTCCTCCGCGCTCTTCCAATAGCCCACCGCCAGGCCCGCCAGGTAGGCTGCTCCCAGCGCAGTCGTTTCCGTGATGCGGGGCCGCGCCACGGGAACACCGAGCAGGTCCGCCTGGAACTGCATCAGCATGTCGTTGCGGGCGGCACCGCCATCCACGCGTATTTCGGCAAGCTCAATACCGGAATCCGCCTGCATCGAAGCCAGCACGTCGGCGGTCTGAAAGGCGATGCTTTCCAGGGCCGCCCGCGCGATGTGGCCGGCCGACGATCCGCGCGTGAGGCCGAGGATCGCGCCGCGCGCGTAGGGGTCCCAGTGCGGGCTGCCGAGACCCGCGAACGCCGGCACGAGGTAGACGCCGCCGTTGTCGGAGACGCTGGCGGCGAGCCGCTCCACGTCGGCCGACGACTTGATGATGCCCAGCCCGTCGCGCAGCCACTGCACGACCGCCCCGCCGATGAACACGCTGCCCTCGAGCGCGTACTCCGGCGCCGCGCCGGTCCGGCACGCCGCGGTCGTCAGCAGCTTGTGGCGCGAGCCCACGGGCCTCTCGCCCGTGTGCATCAGCATGAAGCAGCCCGTGCCGTAGGTATTCTTGACCATTCCCGGCGCAATGCAGCGCTGCCCGAAGAGGGCTGCCTGCTGGTCGCCGGCGATTCCCGCGATGGGTATGCGCGCAGCCAGAACCGCCGTCGTGGTCGTGGCGGTGAGCCCGCTCGAGGGTCGAACCTCCGGCAGCATGCGGCGGGGGATCCGGAACATCTCGAGCAGCTCCTCGTCCCATGAATCCGTGTGGATGTTGTAGAGCAGCGTGCGCGAAGCGTTGGTCGCATCGGTGACGTGCGCCGCGCCGCCCGACAGCTTCCAGATGAGCCAGGAATCGATCGTGCCGAACGCAAGCCGGCCCGTTTCCGCGGCGGCGCGCGCGCCCGGCACGCTGTCCAGTATCCACGCGAGCTTGGTGCCGGAAAAATAGGAGTCCAGCACAAGCCCCGTCTTCGCGGTCACCCGCGCTTCGAGCCCGCGCGCCTTGAGCGCGTCGCAGGCTGCCGCCGTGCGGCGGTCCTGCCACACGATCGCGTTATGGACGGGCCGCCCGCTGGCGCGGTCCCACACCACGGTGGTCTCGCGTTGGTTGGCGATGCCGATCGCGGCAACGTCCCCGGCGCGGATGCCGGCGCCGGCGATGGCCTCCCCGGCCACCGCCACCTGCGTCGCCCAGATTTCCTCGGGATCGTGCTCCACCCAGCCCGGCTGCGGAAAATGCTGGGCGAACTCCTTCTGTGCCACTGCACGGATGGCGCCCGCCGCGTCGAAAACAATGGCGCGCGAGCTGGTCGTGCCCTGGTCGAGCGCCAGGACGAAGGTCATCGGGGGCCATTCCACGGCCAGAAACATGCGGCCAGCGGAAGCATCCGCCGGCGGCCGTATCGACCGTTCTTGCTGGTGGAAGGATGAATATTCATCCACATATTGTTATTGGTGGACATTTTGGTTTATCCTTATTACCTAGCCATTTGAAGCTAGGGAGATTACGCATGTTCTTCTATATCGCCAGCGTGGCTGCAATTGTCATCCTGATCCTTCATTTCAGCGGCTGGCTCCGGCGCAACAATTTGGAATGGCTGGTGCTGGTGGCGGCCGTCTCCATATTCCCTGCTGTCATCTGGGGCAGGTAGCCGTCGTCGCACAGCATATATCTCCGCCGGCCCCCTGGGCACCGGCGGGCCCTTCCGTCACATCGTACTGCAACCACCGAACCGCGAGGAATATGCGCCGGTGGGGCTGAATTAGCCCCGCCTCGTGCCGGGGCTGTTCCTGCATCTCATTTCCCCAGCAGGCTGACGCCGGCGACCAGCAGCAGCGATGCCAGCACCTTGGAGAAGGTCTCCTGGCTGATGCGGTTTCCCAGGCGCTCGCCAGCCCACGTTCCCGCAAACATCAACGGCAACAGAAGCGCGCACAACAGCAGCGAGTCCATCGTATAGTAGCCCGCCGCGCCGTAGCCCACGATGCGCGCGATCATCTCGAATAACCAGAGCATCGCGACCGTGGCGCGGAACGGCGCCCGTCCGACGCGGCGCAGGTGCAGGTAAATGACCACCAGGGTGCCGCCGCCCCCGCCGAACAGCGTGTCGATGACCGCCCCGACGAAGCCGACCGGTATCGCCCAGCGATCCGAGCACGTCATCTCCGGCAACTTGAAGTAATGCAACGCGAAGGAATAGAGCGCATAGGCAATCAGGAATCCGCCCAGCAATTGCAGCAGCAGGCGGCTGTCCAGATGTTTGAACAACAGCACGCCGGCAACGACACCGAGCAGCGTCGGCCCCAGCAGCAGCTTGAGTTCATGCCGCACCACCTCGCGCCAGTCGCGGATGCTGAGAAAGGTGAACAGCACCAGTACCAGCAGGCCGAACATGGATACCGCGGTGTGCACCGGTATCAGGAATGCCAGCAGCGGGATGCCGATCATGCCGGCGCCGAAACCCGACATGCCGCGAATGACGAACGCGGCGAATACCATGCACGCCATGATGGCCAGCTGGAGGATGGTGTAGTTTTCGAGCATTACCGCTCACCGGTCACGGGTCACCGGTCACCGTTCTTGTCTGTGCGCGAGCCGCAGAAAACCCAGGGCCGCCACGCCCGTCACCACCATCAGGACGAACGTCGTGCCGTAGTTGCCGGTCGCGCCGTACATCAGGACAAACAGCGGCGGGCCGACCATCACGCCGCCAAATATGAAGAACGAGGTGCCGCCGGCAACCAGGCTCACCTTGCCGGCCGGGCTCAGGCGCGAGCACTCGGCGTGGACGATGCCGTTCCAGCCGAGGCAGCTGGCGCCGAGCGCGAGGAACAGCAAGTAGACCAGCGGCTTCGGCCAACCCGGGTCGAGCGCGACCAGCGCGATCGAGGACAGGATCATGATCACGCAGATGATGCTCAGCACGGCCAGGCCGCTGTGCAGGCGGTCGGCAAGCCAGCCCCAGGGAATACGCGTGATCGAGCCGCCGATCTGTGCTATGGACAGCATGATGCCGGCCTCGACCAGGCCGTAGCCGCCCTCGGCTACGAGGTAGATGACGGTAAAGCTCAGCAGGATGCGCTGCACGGCGGAAAACAGCACCGCCGCGAGAGCGATCCAGCGCAGCGATTCCCTCTGCCACACCAGCGGGACACCGCCGAATGGCTCCCCGCGCGCGCTATCGCCCGCGGGATTGCGGTCGCTGTCCCAGAAAGCGCGGGCGCGTTGCGCGAGGAGCAGCGTCGCGGTTGCCGTCGCGGCGATCACGGCCAGGGCCCAGTGCCAGCCCACCGTCACCGCCAGCGCCGGCGCCAGCAGCGACACGATCACGCCGCCCAGAGGCACGCCGGTCTGCTTGATGGAAAACATGAGATTGCGCCGCTCGGGCGCCGTGTGCTTGACCAGCAAGTGGGCCGCCGCCGGACTGGCGTAACCCATGCCGGCGCCGATGGCGATCGATCCCAGCGCGATAAATGCGACATGCGGCAGCGCGCACATCCCGAGGCCGATCACGCAAAACACCATGCTCAGCTGCGTCGTCAGCGCGGCGCCCCAGCGCGGCACGGCGACGCCGGCATAGATGGAAGCCACCGTCGCCGCGCCGAAAGTCAGGCCCACGTGATACCCGACCAGCACCGGGTCCACGCCCAGCGTCTCGGCCACCTTGGGCGCGATGGTGGGCAGCACGATGTTCGCCATCGCAACCACCATCTGCGCGGCGGTCGTCACCAGCACGACGTACCAGGCGGGAATGGATTGCGAGGATGGCATGTGGCGCGAATCAGCGAGGTCGCAAGCGATCCCGCGCGTTGAGCGGCTTGCGCGGTACTGTCATGTTCTCATTACCCTGCAACCGTCCGCCCGAACGCGCGGAGTTAATCCGGCGATTAGGGTACGGGAGCCGCGGCTCCCGTACCCTAGGCGTCCGGAATTGACAGATGGTAGCAGCGTACCGGCGCCGGCGGTCAGTTCCCGGTCCACGCCTTGGGCTTTGCCGCGGCCGATCACTTGCTTACAATCCCCCCTCCCCCAATTTTGGGAGAGCGGGTTGGGGTGAGGGGGCTGCTCACCGTTCACGATTCACTAACGGAGCGAATGATGCGAGCGGTGGTACTGGAAAAGCATGGCGGACTCGATGAACTGAAGTACGTGACGGACTTCCCCGATCCCAGGGCAGTCGAGGGTCACGTCGTGGTCCGGGTCGGGGCAACCTCGTTCAACTACCACGACGTCTTCACGGTGCGCGGCATGCCGGGCATCAAGGTGCCGCTGCCCATGATCATCGGACTCGACCTCGCCGGCGAGATCCTGGAGGTCGGACCGGGCGTGAGCGGCTGGAAACCGGGCGACCGCGTGCTGGTCAATCCGCTCAACAAGCAGAAGGGCCTGATGGGCGAGATGATGCACGGCGGACTCGCGGAAAAGTGTCTGGTGGCGGCCGACCAGCTGATTCGCATGCCCGACAAGGTCTCGTTCGAGGAAGCGGCCTCCCTCCCCGTCGCTTACGGCACGGCGCACCGCATGATCGTCACGCACGACACCATCAGGAAAGGCGACAAGGTGCTGGTCCTCGGCGCGAGCGGCGGCGTCGGTACCGGCTGCGTGCTCCTCGCCAAAATGCTGGGCGCGGAAGTCATCGCCTGCGCCTCCAGCGACGACAAGATCAAGCGCCTGAAGGACCTCGGGGCCGACCATGTCATCAACTACAAGACCACCGACTTCTCCAAGTGGGCAGTCGAGAAATACGGCAAGCCCCAGCGCCGCAGCTACGAGGGGGGCGTCGACGTCGTCATCAACTTCACCGGCGGCGACACCTGGGCGCCGACGCTCCGCTGCGTCAAGCGCGGCGGCAAGATCCTGGTGTGCGGTGCCACCGCCGGCTACGAACCCAAGGAAGACCTGCGCTACATCTGGAGTTTCGAGCTGAAAGTAGTCGGCTCCAACAGCTTCTACGATGAGAACCTGAAGGCGCTGATGGACATGATCCAGAAGGGAACGATGAAGCCGGTGATCGACGTGGTGCTGCCACTCGAGCGCGCTGCCGAAGGGCTGCGCCTGATCGAGAGCCGGGAAGTCTTCGGGAAAGTCGTCGTCACTCCGTGATGAGTGATGGGCGATGAGTGCGTAGCGCTCACTGAGCGCGCAGGCCGGCGAGCCTGACCAACCTGGAAAAATTCTCGATGTCGGCACGTAGTATCTTGTCGAATTCCTCCGGCGTGGTCGGTGCGGGAACAAAGCCCATGGTCTGCAGCCGTTCCTTGACGTCGGGCAGATCGAGGATACGTCTGACCTCATTGCTGATCCGATTCAGGATCGGGCGCGGCGTTCGAGCTGGCGCCAGCAGCCCGAATGATCCCTCCGTCACGTAACCGGGCAACACCTCGACCATCGCCGGCACATCCGGTAATAGCGGCGACCGCTGCGGCGTGATAACCGCCAACGCGACTAACCTCCCATCCTTGATCAGCGGCAACGCGGGCCCCAGGCCGGGAACGGCATAGTGGACGCGTCCAGCCAGAACCTCTATCAGCGCTTCCGACGCGCCCTTGAACCCAACGTGCACGACCTTGATGCCGGCGGCAAGCCTGAACCTTTCACCGTTCATGTGCATGCCGCTGCCAGCGCCGGCAGAACTGAAATGCATCTGACCTGGCCTCGCCTGGGCAAGCGCGATTAAGTCCTTGACCGACTTGACGCCAAGTGACGGCGCCACCACCAGTGCGGTGGTGGAAAACCCGAACTGGGTGACTCCAGCGAAGTCCTTGAGTGGGTCGTAGGGAAGGTTCGAGTGCAGCGCCGCGCCGATGGCAAATTGGGCCGACTGCGACAAGAGGGTATAGCCGTCCGGCGCAGCCTTGGCGACGACGGCGGCGGCGATCGCGCCGCCCGCTCCCGTGCGGTTTTCCACCACCACCGGCTGCCCCCAACTCTCGCTCATCTTGGAGCCTATCAGTCGCGCCAGGATGTCATTCTGGCTGCCCACGCTAACAGCCACCAATCGGACCGGCTTGCTTGGAAAACTCCGGTCAGTCTGCGCAAAACCGGGCAGCGACGCGGCTGTAATGCTCGTTGTGATTACCGTTGCGAGTGTGGCTTTGAGCAACGAACGCATCTCACCTCCCTCTGTCAGTCCCCAAGCTTGCAGTCAGCTTGACACCGCTATCGTATTTCCGCAAATATCCTGTTATCCCAACTACATGAATTCACGTTATGCAAACCCAGATGCGGGACATGGAGTACTTCGCTGCCATCGCCGAACATGGACAGGTGCAGCGGGCCGCGGCCGCGCTGGGCCTGAGTCAGCCCGCACTCAGCAAGGGCCTGCGCCGTCTGGAACAGGCCATGAACGCCAAACTGCTCAAGCGCACGCCGAAAGGCGTCGAGTTGACCAGCGTGGGTGCGGCTCTGCTGGCGCGAGTACGCACGTTGCGATTGTCGCTGGACGATGTCACGCGCGAAATCGCCGACTTGAGCGAGGGACGCGCGGGCCACCTGCGCATCGGCGCGGTAGCGGGCGCCGGTCTCCATCTCGTGCCCATGGCCTGCGAAACCCTGCTGAAGGCGTCTCCGAAGGTAACCCTCAAGATAACGGTCCAGGACACGAATGTCCTGCTGGCCAACCTGCGCAACGGGGAACTGGACCTGGCCGTAACCAATCTCCAGGGAGCGCATCACGAGGAACTGGTCGAGGAGCACACGCATGACGATGCCTGGGTGATATATGCCTCGGCGAATCATCGGTTCGCGAAGCGCAAGTCTTTGACGCTCGCCGACCTCGCGCGGGAACGGTGGGCCCTGCCATCCGCCAATAGCGTTGTCGTGCGGATAATGAGCGAGGAACTTGGCAGGAGAGGACTGCCTCCGCCCATTGTCGCCGTCGAGACGACCTATTTACCGGCCCGGCAATATTTGGTGGCTGCGACTGATTTACTCGCAATAGGTATAAGACCGAGTGTGCGGCACGGCGCAGCGCGCTTCGGCATCGTCGAGCTGCGGGTGAAGGATTTCACGCTCACCCGCCGTGGCGGTGTGATCTATCGAAAGGACGCCTACCTCTCCCCCGCCGCGCGGCGATTCATCGAGATATTGAAGGCAACGGCTAAGGAGATCTCGGATGAAAAGGCGTAACCTGCAGCCGGCAGTTGTGCGCTACTGAATGGGGTACAGGCGCAAAGCCGGGGTTACGGCGACAAGAAGGTGCAGCGGATACCCTCTTCCTGACGCTGGACGCTGTATCGCTTAGTGCAGCGCCAACCCGGTATCTTCCACAAGCTTGCGCCATCTGGCGATCTCGGCGTTGATGAAGGCGGCAAACTCCTTGGGACTGGATCCAACCGGAGTGGATCCGTCGGCGGTGAGTCGTTGCACCACATCTGGCGCCTTCAGAGCCTCAACGATTGCGGCGTTCAGTTTTCTGATGATGGCGGAGGAGACTTTGCCGCCCGTCATCACGCCGTAAAACTGGGTCAGTTCGTATCCCGGCAGACCGGTTTCAGCAAGAGTGGGCAGTTCGGGTACCACAGGCGAACGATCCTTCGCAGTAATGGCAAGCGCGCGCAGGCGGCCGGTGGAAAGGTGCGGCCTGAGCCCGGTCAGAGTGCCAAATCCGATTTGTACATCACCGGTAAGTGTGGCGGAAATGATCTGCGCCCCTCCCTTGTAGGGCACATGCACGAGCTTGACGCCCGCCGAGTGCCCGAACAGCTCCCACCCGAGATGCATTAGGCTGCCGGCACCGGTCGACCCATAATTGAGCTTGCCCGGATTGGCATTGGCATAAGCAATCAGCCCCTCCATCGACTTAACCGGAACGGACGGGTTGTGGTATGCAACATAAAAGATCGTCGTCGCGAGCGAAACCGCGGCGAAGTCCTTCTCGTTGTCGTACGGCCATTTCGGGTTGACGGCCGCGTTGATGGGATACGAAGCGGTAGTCAGGAGCAGGGTGTATCCGTCGGGAGCGGCCTTCGCCATGAGCTCCATCGCCAGCGCTCCGGCGGCTCCACCGCGGTTATCCACGATGACCTGGCGATTCCAGGTATCGGTCATTTTCTGGGCAATCGAACGCGCCGTCAGGTCGCTGGCTGCGCCCGCCACGGCTGGCACGAGGAGGCGTATCGGCCGGCTCGGAAAATCCGCCGGCCCCTGTGCGCGTACTGGCGAGGAAGCCGTCCAAGTTCCCATTGCCGCGAAGACTACGAGCAGGAATCCGGTCGATGAACGCATGGAGCCCCCGCTATCGGTCGTTCGGATGCCCATCAGCTTGACACCACCATTGCATATCCGCAAATATCCATTCTTCCAATCTGCTTAAATTTTGGTTATGCATTTTCAACTGCGCGACGTCGAATACTTTGCCGTGATCGCCGAGCACGGGCAGCTGCAGCGCGCCGCTGAGGCGTTGAACCTGAGTCAGGCCGCCCTCAGCAAGAGCCTGCAGCGCCTGGAAACCATCATGAATTCCAAGCTGTTGAAACGCACGCCCAAGGGCGTCGAGTTGACCTCGACGGGCTCGGCGCTGCTGGCGCAAGTGAGCAAGCTGCGACTATCCGTCGAGGATGTCGCCCGCGAGATCGCCGATCTTTCAGAGGGACGCGCGGGCTATTTGCGCGTTGGCGCCGCGGCGGGAGCGGGAATGGACCTCGCACCGCGGGCCTGCGCGGTTTTGCTGAGAGAAGCCCCGAAGGTCACCGTCAAGCTGTCGGTCACCGACAACAAGTCCATGCTGGCCGGCCTGCGCGACGGCACGCTCGATCTGGCTGTCACCATGATGGATGGAACGCAGCACGACGACCTGGTCCAGGAGCACACGCATGACGACACGTGGATCGTATACGCCTCGTCGAACCATCGGCTCGCAGGGCGCAGGCAATTGATGCTTGCCGATCTCGCACAGGAGCGCTGGGCCATGGCTTCCCCCAACAGCCCCACCAACCTGCTGCTGACTCAGGAGTTCAGGAACCGTAGCCTGCCGCCGCCGCGGCTCACGGTCGAGACGACCTATCTGCCGGCCCGACATCTTCTCGTGGCCGAGAGCGAACTGCTCGCGCTGGGCCTGCGGCCCATAGTGCGGCAAGGCGCAAAACGGCACGCCATCGTCGAGCTTCGCGTGAAGGATTTCAACATTACCCGCCGTGGCGGCGTAATCTACCGCAAGGACGCCTACCTCTCCCCCGCCGCGCGGCGGTTCATCGAGATACTTAAAGCGACGGCGAAGGAAATTGCCGCAGAAAGGCCGTGAGTGCTGAATGGGTCACCTTCCACCGTCAGGCATGCTCAAGGCGCCAACTTCAGCTTCGGCTCCACCCGTGCAATGTGCTCGTAGTCACGATCGCTGTGCAGAAGTACTGCGCCATATTCCACGGCTATTTGCGCGATCAGGCAGTCTATCGTGCTTCTAACGGTGACGCCGGCAATCCGGCACCGCCGGTAAAGGTCCGCCGCGGCATCGTAGGTCTGCAATCCGCGGCGTGGAGCCAGCAGTAGCTGCCCGCGCAGGTAGGTGGAAACCTTTTTTGCCGTATCAGGTTCGCGCACCCCTTGCAGCACTTCCAGATAGATCAACTCCGTGAGAGCAAACGTTTCCCGCGCCTCAAGCTGTTCCCGGAAATACTTGACAGCCTTGGACGTGCGCCCGGCCAGGAAAT
>Ga0208320_1000060_pt1 | contig 15377 bp, 11 predicted proteins | sample EasRivMeERMZT299_FD_187531 | JGI IMG/M metagenome (GOLD analysis project Ga0208320, IMG submission 187531) | Soil microbial communities from meander-bound floodplain in the East River, Colorado, USA - East River MetaG ERMZT299 (SPAdes) (version 2) | ecosystem: Environmental > Terrestrial > Soil...
TGCGCCTCGTCGATGATCAGGTACTTGTTGATGAAAGTGCGCCCGCGCATGAAGTTGAGCGACTTGACTTTGATGCGCGAGCGGATCAGGTCGCGCGTGGCGGCGCGGCCCCATTCGCCGGCGTCGCCGTCGGTGCGATTCAGCACGTCGAGATTGTCGTCCAGCGCGCCCATCCACGGGTTCATCTTTTCCTCTTCCGTGCCGGGCAGAAAGCCGATGTCCTCGCCTACCGGCACGGTGACCCGCGTCATGATGATCTCGTTGTAAGTCTTGTGCTCCAGTGTCTGCATCAACCCCGCCGCGAGCGTCAGCAGCGTCTTGCCGGTGCCGGCCTGCCCGAGCAGCGTGACGAAGTCGATCTGCGGATTCATCAGGACGTTGAGGGCGAAATTCTGCTCGCGGTTGCGCGCCATGATGCCCCAAACATTGTGGCGCTGGCTGGCGTAGTCACGCAGCGTCGTCAGCACCGCTGTCTTGCCGCTCGTTTCCCGCACCTGCGCGTAAAAAGGCTTGTCCGCCTCGAGATATACGAATTCATTGACCCGCAGGCCCGGGCACAGCGGCCCGCGCACGCGGTAGTAGGTGTTCCCGGACTGCTGCCACGATTCCATTTCCTTGCCGTGGCGGTCCCAGAAATCCTCCGGCAGGGCGCGGGTCCCGGTGTAGAGTAGGTCGGTGTCTTCCAGCACCTTGTCGTTGAAGTAGTCCTCGGCCGCCAGTCCCAGCGCGTGCGCCTTGATGCGCATGTTGATGTCCTTCGACACCAGGATTACGCGGCGCTTGGCGTGCAGATCCTGCAGGTGCTTGACCACCGCCAGCACCTGGTTGTCGGCTTTGCCGCTGGCGAGGCGGGCGGGGACTTCACCGGTGATGGCTTCGGTCTGCAGAAACAGGCGCCCGCTGGCGGTCTTGTCGCCGTGGACCGCGAGCGGTATGCCCCCGGCGATGGCGTCTTCGCTGCCGGTAATTATTTCGTCGAGGTAACGGCTGGTCTGGCGGGCGTTGCGGGCAACCTCAGACATCCCCTTCTTGTTGTTGTCGAGCTCCTCCAGCGTCGCCATGGGGATGTAGAGATCGTGCTCTTCGAAGCGGAACAGGCTGGTGGGGTCGTGCATCAGCACGTTGGTGTCGAGCACGAAAAGCTTGGAGGCGGTGGGAAAGCGGGCAACTACGGACGACGGCGCGGGCGCGGTCTTGCGTTGGATCATGTAACTCCCTGAGGCTGGGGTGAATGGGGAATAGGAAATGGGGAATGGAAAAAGCGCACGGCAATCCTACAGGTCACCCGTTTTCCGATTCCCTATTTCCCATTTCCCATTTCCGGGTCTCATTTGAGTGTCTTGACGAATTCGAGCACCTCCTGCACGTGGCCCGGCACCTTGACCCCGCGCCATTCACGGCGCACGATCCCCCTGCCGTCGATGGCGAAAGTGCTGCGCTCGATACCCCGCACCTTTCTGCCATACATATTTTTCATCTTGATGACGCCATAGAGCTTGCAGGCGGTCTCCTCGCTGTCGGACAGCAGGTCGAAGGGGAACTTCATCTTGGCCTTGAAGTTCTGGTGCGACTTGATGCTGTCGCGCGACACGCCGTAGATCTCGCACTTCAGTTTCTGGAATTCCACGTAGAGGTCGCGGAAATGCTGGCCCTCGGTGGTGCAGCCCGGGGTGTTGTCCTTGGGGTAGAAGTAGAGCACGAGCGGGGAGCCCTTGGCTCCGGACAGGCGGAAGGTCTTGCCGCCGGTGGCGGGGAGTTCAAGGTCGGGTGCCGGCTGGTCTAGCATTCGGTGGTGCGGTTCCTCGTCGCGCTATCGTACTGCAACCTATGGTGAACGAAAGCCGCGCCCGAGGCAAGCTGCAGCCTGTCGGACCGGGTCTCATCAGGAGTTTGTCGGGCTTGACTCCGACAAACTCCTTAGGTCAGGAACTCCTTGCCTTCCGTCGCGGCGCCCCCGGGCATGTCAGTCGCAGAAGGCGCGCCGACCACCCTCCGCGGCAGGCGCGCCAGGACGAGTTCCGCCGCATAGTCCCGCAATGACACCACCTGATAACCCAGCGCGCGCCAACCGGCAAGCAGGGCGCCGAGCTGCGGCGCGAACAGCGTGCCTTCGACTTCGGCGTACAGCGTGCAGACGTGGCCGGTCGGCGCCGGATCGCGACTCGCCTCCAGCAGGCGTTGTGCCGCTTCGTCCGGCGTCGCGCCGGCGCCAAACAGTTCGGCCAGCGTGGGCAGCGTGGTCGGCAATTGCGGGCACGCGACTATTTCGCCCCTGACGACAGGAATGTAGGGGGCCGTGCCGAGGGTATCGGAGCAATGCCGGAAACCGAGGCGCTGCGTATGGCGGTAGGCGAACCGGTTCATCCGCCAGCCGGGAGCTCCACGAATCAGGGCAGGGCTGCCGAAGATCTCTTCGTAGCGCAAGCAGGCGCGCTGCATTTCGGCGGCGGTCCACGCCTCGTCCGCGCCGGCGATTCGATTCCACCAGCGCGCCCGGTTGTAAGCCAGGATGCCGGTGTCGAATCCCTCCGCGTGCACCGAGCGCATCGCGGCAGCGCAGCGCGAGCCGATGTCGGCAGCCGGCAGCAGCGTGCCTGACAACAGGGACGCGAGGCCATAGCACCTGAGCTTCGGCACCGGTGGCAGGCTGCCCAGCGCGTAGCCGGTGTAATCGGGGCCGAGGCTGAAGAGGAAGGTTGCACCCGCCTGGTGCTCTCTCAGGATCGCCGCCAGGCGCGGCGTTGCCACGCGGGTACCTCGCAACGTCGCCACTTCGATGCGCAGGGCCAGTTTCACAACTGCCGTGAATGGTGAATAGTGAATGGTGAATGGACTAGCAGTCTGTCGGACTTAAGTGTCCGACAGACTGCTAACAGCAAAACCGCCCGCCAATTGAATACTAAACCCAGGAAAACGACTCCGATTGGACTCTTGGGGACACGCGCGTAAGCTGGAATAGAGGTGTTCACTGTCATTTACTCCCGCTATTGTGCGGGCAGTTTTGCATAAGGAGTTTGTCGGAGCCAAGTCCGACAAACTCCTGGGCGCATGGCTGACGCAAGAATCACGCCGCCACACTCGTCTTGCCGCTGACCGCTGCACTGGACTCTAGTTCGAGGCAGCGGCGGGCGAGGGCGGCGAAGGCGCTGTCATCCGCGTGCTCGAGCCTGAGCTTCGTCGCGCTCGTCAGCGCGGGGTAGTGTTTGTCGATGGCGCGGGTGTACGCCGGGTCGTAGTGCCTGACCAGCAGATCCGCCGTCAACTCGTCCCACTGGCGCGTGGCGATCAACTCCTTCCATTTCTCGATGACCGCATGCCCGTGAAGCGGGGTCAGGCATTCCAGTTTTGCGACCAGGCTTGCCGGCTGCTCGAGGAAGTGCGCGTACTCCTGCTTGAGCAGCCCGACCCGCACCTCGATGGGCGACTCGAGCACCACGCACTTGCTGTTCCACATCGTGTCTATCAGGGCGGGGGGCACGCGCAGTTCGCCGATTTTCTTGCTTTCCGCCTCGACGTAAACCACGCGGGCGGGATCGAACCGGCCGAGAGCGCTCCAGATCAGGCTGTCGAACATCTTCTGACTCGGCTGCGGCGCGTCCGGCAGGTTGCCGAGCACCGAACCGCGATGCGCCGCCAGCGCTTCGAGGTCGAGCACCTGACCGCCGGCTTCGTGCAGGGCGCGCAGCAGCCGGCTCTTGCCGGTGCCAGTCAAGCCGCATACGACGCACAGCCGGAACGCGCGCGGCAGCCGTTCGAGATCCGCGATCACCGCCCGGCGGTACGTGCGGTAGCCGCCTTCGAGCCGGAAGACCTGCCAGCCGACTCTCGACAGCACCTGCGCGACAGCGCCGCTGCGTTCGCCGCCGCGCCAGCAATACACCAGCGGGCGCCATTCGCGCGGCCGCTGCAGGAAGCGCTCGTTGAGGTGCCGGGCGATATTGGCGCTGGCGAGGGCGGCGCCGATCTTTCTCGCCTCGAACGGGGAGCGCTGCTTGTATATAGCGCCGACGCGGGCGCGCTCGGCATTGTCGAGCACCGGACAGTTGATGGCGCCGGGCACGTGGTCCTCGGCGTATTCGCCCTCGGAACGAACGTCGATAATCTCGTCAAAGCCGGACAGTTGTGCTACGGTTGCTGTGGCCGGTTCTCGCACTGAAAATCCTGTTCTGCTGCACGCACCGGGCTCTAGTTTACGGTAAATCATGAACCAGGCGATGAAACCGCCCGCGATTCGGCTGACGCAGCTCGCGCACGGCGGCGGCTGAGGCTGCAAGCTCGCGCCAGCGTTGCTGGGCGAAATACTGGCCGGGACGCCGATCGGGCGTGCCTGGCCGGACCTGCTGGTCGGCCACGACACGAGCGACGACGCTGCCGTGTATCGCCTGAGCGAGTCACAGGCGCTGGTCGCGACCACCGATTTTTTCACGCCGGTGGTGGATGATCCGTACGATTTCGGCTGCATCGCCGCCACCAATGCCATCTCCGACGTCTATGCTATGGGCGCGCGCCCGATCCTGGCGCTGGCGCTGCTCGGCGTTCCCCTGGGCAAACTGCCGACCGACGTCGTGCAGCGCATCGTCGCCGGCGGGCGCGACGTGTGCGCCAAGGCGGGAATCCCGATCGGCGGCGGCCATTCGATCGACTCGCCCGAACCGCTCTACGGACTGGTGGCGCTGGGGCTCGTCGACCCGGCCAAAGTCAAGCGCAACGACCGGGCGCAGGCGGGGGACGTGCTGATCCTCGGCAAGGCGCTGGGCGTGGGCATCATGGGCGCGGCGCTGAAGAAGGGGGAACTGAAGGACAAGGCCTATCAGGAGATGCTGGAATCGATGACCCAGCTCAACACGCCGGGCATTCCGCTCGCGGAAATGCCGGGAGTGCACGCGTTGACCGACGTCACGGGCTACGGCTTGCTCGGGCACCTGCTCGAAATCTGCCGCGGCTCGAAGCTCGCGGCGCGCGTGAATTTTGACGCCGTGCCGATACTTCCGGCGGCGCGGCATTTGCTGGAAGCGGGCTACGGCACGGGCGCGTCGGACCGCAACTGGGCGAGCTACGGCCCGGTGGTGGAACTGCCGGCGGGCAAGCCGGCGTGGTGCGCGAAGATCCTTACCGACCCCCAAACCAGCGGCGGCCTTCTGGTGGCATGCGCGGCGGCCTCTGTCCCGGCGGTCATGGAGATTTTCAGGCAGCAGGGATTCAAGTACGCGACCCAGATCGGCACGCTGGTTGGCGGTGAGCCGCGCATCACTGTCGAGTGAACAGTGAACAGGGAACAGGGAACAGGGAACAGGGAACAGTGAACGGAAATAACCGCAGGCATGCCGCGAGCTGGTTCCGCTTACCGTTCACCGATCACCGTTCACCGATCACTGGCGTTTGAGTAACGGCCGCAGCCCTTTCCATATCGTGTCGAGCATCAGCGGTTGCGCCTCGGCCGACGGGTGAAAGCCGTCCGCCAGGAAATATTCGCGTTTTTCGCCAAATCCCTCGAGCAGAAACGGCACCAGCGGCAGTTTCCTGCGCTTCGCGACTTCACCGTATAGTTGCTGGAACTTATTCGTGTACGCCGTGCCGTAGTTCGGGGGCAGGCGCATGCCGACGAGCAGGACCCGGGCACCGGCGCTCCGGCAGGCGTCGATGATGGCCTCCAGATTCGCGCGCATCGCCTCGAGGGCTGTTCCGCGCAGGCCGTCGTTGGCGCCGAGTTCGAGTATGACGATGGCCGGCCGTTGCGCTTCGAGAACGGCGGCAATGCGGTTGCGGCCGCCCTGGGTGGTTTCGCCGCTGAGGCTCGCGTTGGCTACCTTATAATCGAATTTTTCCGCGTGCAGGCGCCGCGCCAGCAGGCTGACCCACCCCTGGTCCTGGGGCAGGCCGTAGGCGGCGGACAGGCTGTCACCGTACACCAGTATGGTCGCGGCGGAAGCCGTTGCGGCCGACCACGCAAGCGCGAAAACAACTGCCGTAACCGCGGAACGCATGAGCATGCAGAACAATCTGGCACCCATCATCAAGGCCTCGGAACTGGGCAAGCAGGTTACCACCGGCGATGCCGAGTTGACCATTTTGAGCGGTGTGAGTTTCGACATCCGCTCCGGGGAATCGGTCGCCATTGTCGGCGTCTCGGGTTCGGGCAAGTCCACATTGCTCGGCCTGCTGGCCGGACTCGATACGCCGAGCATGGGCGAGGTGAAAATCGACGGGCACGAATTGTCCGCGCTCGACGAAGACGGCCGCGCCGCGCTGCGCGGCCGCATGGTGGGGTTTGTGTTCCAGTCTTTTCAGCTGTTGCCGGCGATGACGGCGCTCGAAAACGTGATGTTGCCGCTCGAACTCGCGGGGGCGGCCGACGCGGACGGGGCGGCACGGGCCATGCTGGCGCGCGTCGGGCTCGGGCACCGGCTGCATCATTACCCGAAACAGCTTTCGGGCGGCGAGCAGCAGCGCGTGGCCATCGCCCGCGCCTTCGTGACGCGGCCCAAGCTTCTGCTGGCCGACGAGCCGACCGGGAATCTCGATGCGGCCACCGGCGCCCAGGTGATCGAACTGCTGTTCGAGCTGAATCGCGAAAGTGGGGCGACGCTGCTGCTGGTGACCCACGATGAGATGCTGACCCGGCGCTGCGACCGCGTGCTGCGGCTCGCCGCTGGCCGCTTGGTGGACGGCGAGGAAAAAGGGGCGAATAGTGATGGAGAAAAGCGTGCCTGAGACCCTCGCCTCACGCCTATCGCCTCCCGCCTCACAACGCAATCGCCCGAGCTGGTGGGGGGCGATCGCGCTGGCATGGCGACTGCTGGCGCGCGACTACCGTGCCGGGGAGCTCACGCTGATCGCGGCCGCGATCGTGGTTGCCGTGGCCAGCGTCACCACCGTCGGCTTCTTCACTGACCGCGTGCAGCGGGTGCTCGACCGGCAGGCCAACCGCTTGCTGGGCGCCGATCTGGTGATCGCCGACTCCCGGCCGCCGGCGCCCGAGTTGCGCGAAGAAGCGCTGCGGCGCGGGCTTGCGGCAACGTTGCATTTGCGCTTCCCGAGCATGGTGGTGTACGGCGAGCGCACCCTGTTGAGCGATGTCAAGGTCGTCACCGCGGGATACCCGCTGCGGGGGGAATTGCGCACCAGCGAACGCCTGTTCGGGCCCGAGCGCAGGGCGGACAGCATTCCGGAGCGCGGAACAGCGTGGGTGGACGAACGGCTGATCACGACGCTCGAGCTGTCGGTGAACGACCGCATCGGGCTCGGCAAATTGCAGTTGCGGGTTGCCGCCATCATTACCCACGAGCCGGGCGTGGAACTGGGATTCCTGAGCGGCGCGCCGCGCCTGCTCCTCAATGCCGAGGACCTGTCGGCGACGGGCTTGCTGCAACCGGGCAGCCGTGTCGGCTATCGCTTGCAGGTCGCCGGCAGCGACCCGGCAGTGAATGCGTACCGCGAATGGGCGCAGCCCAGGCTGCAGCCTGGAGTGCGCATCGAGGGTGTGCGGGACGCGCGGCCGGAACTGCGATCGGCGCTCGAGCGCGCGGAGAAGTATCTCAACCTGGCGGCGTTGACCAGCGCGCTGCTGGCGGCCGTGGCGATCGCGCTGGCAGTGCGGCGCTACCTGCAACGGCATCTCGATGGCTGCGCGGTGATGCGCTGCCTTGGCGCGAGCCAGAGGCTGATCAGCGGGCTCTACGTCACGCAATTCGCGATCCTCGGGACGGCCGCGTCGGCGGCGGGCATCGCCATGGGCGTGTGCGCCCAGGCGTTGTTGGCGGCATGGCTGGGACAAGTCGTAGCGGTGGAATTGCCCGCGCCGGGAGTACTACCCGTCGCGCACGGCGCCGCGGTAGGGCTGCTGCTGCTGTTGGGTTTTGCCCTGCCGCCGTTGCTGAGCCTCGCCCGTGTGCCGACGCTGCGCGTGCTGAGACGGGAGCTTGGCCTCCCCGGTGGCCTCGGCGCGGTCGGCTATGCGGCCGGCGCCGCGGTCGTCTTCGCGCTGATCCTGTGGCGGGCGCAGGAGTTGCGTCTCGGATTCATAGTCCTCGGCGGCTTCCTGGCGGCGATGGCGTGCGCGGGCGCACTGACCTGGCTGGTGTTGCGATCGCTCACGGTCCTGCGGGCCCGCGGCGTGTCGTGGCGTTTCGGCGTGGCGGGCCTGCAGCGCCGGCAGCTCGGCACCATCCTGCAGGTGGTGGCGTTGGGGCTGGGCGTCATGGCCTTGCTGATGCTGACCCTGATACGCGGCGAGTTGCTGCGCACGTGGCAGAACAGCCTGCCGGCGAATGCGCCCAATCGCTTCATCGTCAACGTGCAACCGGACCAGCTGGCGGCGATCGGGACCTACTTCGCCGCGCGCGGCATGCCCGCGCCGCCGTTGCTGCCCATGGTGCGGGGGCGGCTGGTGCGGATCGGGGAGCGCAGCGTGGCGCCGGAGGAATACGCCGATGACCGGGCGCGGCGGCTCGTCACCCGGGAATTCAACCTCTCATGGGCAACGCGCATGCAGCCGGACAATCGCATTGTCGCCGGCAGCTGGTGGGAGGGCACATCCGCGAGCGCCGATCAATTCTCGGTCGAGCACGGCCTGGCGGAAAGGCTGAGCATCCGGCTCGGCGACGTGCTGACGTTCGACATCGCGGGCGCGCCGGTATCCGCGCGGGTGACCAGCCTGCGCAGCGTGGACTGGGACAGTTTCAACGTCAATTTCTTCGTCGTCGCGCCGCCGGGCCTGCTCGACGACTTTCCCGCCGCGTACGTGTCGAGCTTCCACCTGCCGCGGAACGACGTGGCGTTCCTGAGCGGCCTGGTGAAGGCCTTTCCTAACGTGGCAGTGATCGATATCGCCCAGATGCTGGCCCAGGTGCAGGGCATGCTGGACCAGGCGGCGCGGGCGGTGCAGTTCGTCTTCCTGTTCACACTCGTTGCGGGCCTGGTGGTGCTCTACGCGGCCGTCGCCAGTACTCAGGACGAGCGGCTGTACCAGGCGGCCGTGATGCGCACGCTCGGCGCCAGCCGCTCGCAAATCCGCCGTGCCCATCTCGCCGAGTTCACGCTGATCGGCGCCATCGCCGGGTTCGTTGCCGCCGCCGGCGCCAGCGGGGTGGGTTACTTCGTGGCACGGCGCGTCCTGCAGCTCGACTACGCGCCCGACCCGGCCGTGTGGCTGATCGGGGTGGCCGGCACCGCGCTCGGAGTCGCCGCGGCGGGCTGGCTTGGCACGCGGCGCGTGCTCGCGGTGCCGCCGCTTCGCGTGCTGCGGGCGCTCGGTCTGTAACTGGCGCGGGTTGGCCCGCGTTGCGGTTGTTCACTCGCGGATTGCCGCTCGTCGGCGGCTGGCTGCTGCTATAATTTGCAGGCGATGCCCGATGTCCTTTTCGTGATACTGGCGCTCGCCGTCCTCGCAGCACTGGTGGTGCTGATCGTGAGGCTGGCAGGCCAGACCGCCGCAGTAAGGGGACTCGAGGATCAGGTGGCCCGGGCGCTCGAGGAAAAGCACCGCGCCATGCTGACGGACCTCCACGGCGGCCTCGCGCAGCAGTCCGACCGCCTCGCCGCGCGCCTCTCCGACGAACTCAACCAGACCCGCGATTCACTGCACCGGCTGCAGCTGTCGCTTGCCGCCAGCCTCGGCGAGACCACCGACAAGCTGAACGCCAGGATCGACCAGCGCTTGGAGCAGATCTCGGGCAAGGTCAACGAGCGGCTCGACGAGGGCTTCAAGAAGACCAACGAGACGTTCGTCAACGTCATGCAGCGCCTCGCCACCATCGACGAGGCGCAGAAGAAGATCGAAACTCTCACCGGCAGCGTGGTGAGCCTGCAGGACCTGCTCGGCGACAAGCGCTCCCGCGGCGCGTTCGGCGAAGTGCAGCTGGAGGCCCTGGTGCGCAACGTGCTACCGAACCAGGCCTTCGAAATGCAGTACACGCTGTCCAACGGAATGCGCGTGGACTGCGCGTTGAGGCTGCCCCCGCCGACGGGACTGGTGTGCGTGGACTCGAAATTTCCACTCGAGAATTACAAGCTGATGCTCGACCCCAAGGCCAACGCGGCCGACCGGGCCATTGCGCAGAAGGCGTTTCGCCTCGACGTAAGGAAGCACGTCGATGCGATCGCCTCGAAATACATCATCGACAACGAGACCTCGGACGGCGCGGTGATGTTCGTCCCGGCGGAGGCGGTGTTTGCCGAGATCCATGCTTACCATTCCGAGGTGGTGGACTACGCCATCGGCAAACGGGTGTGGATCGTGTCGCCGACCACGCTGATGGCGGTGCTCAACACCGCGCGCGCGGTGCTGAAGGACGTCGAGACGCGCAAGCAGATTCACGTCATCAAGGAAGCGCTCGCACGTCTGGCCATGGAGTTCGGCAGATTCGACGACCGCCTGAAGAAGCTCGCCGACCACATCCGCCAGGCGCACGAGGACGCGGAACGGATACAGATCACCGGGGGCAAGATCGCGCAGCAGTTCCAGCGCATCGAGGCGGCTGAGCTGGAGCCGCCGCCGGAAGGCGCGCGGCTCAAGGTCGTCGAACGGCGGGACGACGGCAACGCGAAGTGACCCCGCCCGTCATCATGTTCGAGGCTCCAAGAGCGCCTAACACAATGAAACACACGCTGCGCTGTCACGGTTTTGGCGACGCGGGACAAGCGGCGCGGTCAAGTCCCGCAACGGTCAGTCCCGAGCAGGTGGCCGCGGGCCAAAACCGTGCCAGCCCACAAGGGGTTGCGGCCACAATCGCCACTGGCTTTGTCGCTCGGCTTGCCAATACAGCGAGTATTGGCTGCACCTCGCTTCGCGCCATTGCCAATTCTGGCTCGCAACGCACGCGCGTTTCATCATGTTAGGCGCTCTAAAAAACTGGCGCCGGGAAAGAATTCTCAAGCGGTCCGCCCTCGACGCAGCGCAGTGGCGCACGGTCCTCGAGCGCTATCCTTTCACCCGCGCGCTGTCCGCGGAAGAGCGCGCCCGGCTGCGCGACAAGGTCGTGCTTTTCCTGCACGAGAAGTCGATATCCGGCGCGGGCGGGCTGGTGGTGCGCGACGAGATGCGCCTGTGCATCGCGGCCCAGGCCTGCATGCTGGTCCTTAACCTCGACTTCGAGTGCTACCGCGGCTGGGTGGAGGTGATCGTCTATCCGGACGAATTCGTTGCGAAGTACGAATACCTGGACGAGGACGGCATCGCGCACCAGGTCGAGGAACCGATGACGGGGGAATCGTGGCTTGCCGGGCCGGTGATCCTGTCGTGGGCCGATGCCGAGCTGCGCGAGGGTGAGCCCGCCTACAACGTGGTGATCCACGAGTTCGCGCACAAGCTCGACATGCTCAACGGGAATGCCAACGGCTGCCCGCCGCTGCACGCCGGGATGGACCGCCGGGAGTGGTCCGGCGCTTTCGGCTCCGCTTATGAGGATTTCCGCGGCCGCGTCGAGCGCCGGGATGCCACCCGGATCGACCCCTATGCGGCGGAGAACCCGGCCGAATTCTTCGCCGTGCTGAGCGAGGCATTTTTCGAGACGCCCGGCGCGGTGCTCGCGGAATACCCCGGTGTCTATCGCCAACTCGCCGCCTTCTATCGCCAGGACCCGGCGGGGCGGATGGGGCACGGCACAATGCGGGCCGCTGCGCAATGATGTTGTCGCTCGCCAACACCAAGTCGAAGACCCTGCTGTTCGCCGGCTTCGGACTGCTGCTCGCGGCGCTCACCGCGCTGATGGCGCTCGGCCTCGGGCGCATCGAATCGTTCAACGGCCAGATCAACGCGCTTACCGAGGCCCAGGGGCGCAAGATCGGCACGGTGTCGGAACTGTTCCTCGGCAACGGCCAGCGGGCGGCACTGATCGACAAGCTGTTCGCAGCCGAAGCGGCGGCGGCGCGCCAGGCCGTGCATGTCGAGTACCGGGCGGCGGTCGGGCGCTACACGCGCGCGGTGGACAGGCTGCGCTCGCTGCAGGTCACGCCGGCCGCGCGCGACGAAGCGGTCGCCGCGGCGGGGGCCGCCCTGGCGCTGGGCGAGAAAACCGTCGCCCTCCTGATGCAGGGCGAGATCGCGCCGGCGTCGGAGATCAACCTCACGCAGGCGGTGCTCATGGACAGCCGCTTGCAGGAAACGCTGTACCTGCTGCTGGAAGCCAGCCATGCACAGAACGCGCAATCCATCGCCGCCGCGAACCAGGGCATGCGCAACGGTTTTCTGCTGATCGGCGCGGGCGGCGTGCTGGCGCTGCTGGCTGGCATCGTGATTGCGCTGCTGGTGATCCGCATTGTTGCCAGCACCGAAACCAAGCTCGAGCGTGAGAAGGAACTGGCCGAGGTCACCCTGCACTCGATCGTGGACGGGGTGATCACTACCGACGCCGGGGGCCGCATCGAGTACCTGAACCCGGTGGCCGAGCAGTACCTCGGTTGGAGCAACGCGCAGGCGGCGGGCAAGCCGCTCGCCCAGGTCTACCGCGTGCTCGACGAACGCAGCGGCAAGACGATCGAGCCGCTGCCGTTCAGCCACGCTTCGGCGGCGGGAGAGCAGGAGCAGATCGCGGTGCGCCTGGTGGACCGCAACGGGCGCGAGTGCCCGGTGCGCTATTCGCACGCGCCGATCCGCGGCCGGGACGGCACCGTGCACGGCAAGATCGTGGTGTTCCACGACGTGAGCCAGGTACGCGCCATGGCCCAGCAGCTCCTCTGGCAGGCGAGCCACGACGCGCTCACCGGGCTGGTCAACCGCCGCGAGTTCGAGCGACGCCTGGTCGACCTGATCGAGACCGCCAAGTCGCAGCGCCGCGATCACGCGCTGCTGTTCATGGATCTAGACAACTTCAAAGCGGTGAACGATACCTGCGGCCATGGCGCGGGCGACGAGCTGCTGCGCCAGCTCACCACTATCATGCTGACGCGCATGCGCGGCAGCGACACGCTGGCGCGCCTGGGTGGCGACGAGTTCGGCGCGCTGCTGGAGTCCTGCCCGCTCGACCAGGCGCTGCGCATCGCCAACGGCCTGCGCGAGACGGTGCGCGAGTTCCGCTTCGTTTGGGAGGGCAAGACCTTCAACGTCGGGGTCAGCATCGGCCTGATGCCGCTTGACGCCGCGAGCGGAGACATCAACCAGGTGCTGGCTGCGGCCGACGCGTGCTGCTACGAAGCCAAGAACCGGGGGCGCGACCGGGTGCAGGTCTACCGCCCGGCCGATCCGGCCCCCGGCGGCAAGCACGAGGAGCTGCAGGTCGTGTCGGAGATCAACCGCGCGTTCGAGCTCGGCCAGTTCCGCCTTTACCGCCAGCGCATCGCGCCGCTCGACGGCGTGTTACGCCACCAGCCGCATTACGAGGTGCTGATACGCATGCTGGACCGTGCCGGCAACCTGATACCGGCCACCGGCTTCATGCCGGCCGCCGAGCGCTACAACCTGCTGACATCGATCGAGCGCTGGGTGGTGAGCTCACTGGTGGAGTTCCTGCACCAGCAGTGGACGGCGGGCACGATCCCGCGCGAGCCGCAGGGCAGGAGCGAGCGCGGCTTCTACTCGGTCAACATTTCGGGGGCGAGCATCAACGACAAGAGCTTCCCCGAATTCATACGCAACCTGCTGACCCGCTACCAGCTGCCGAGCGGCCTGCTGTGCTTCGAGATCACCGAGACCACCGCCATCTCGAACCTGTCGAAGGCGGCGGAGCTGATGCACGAGCTGAAAGGCATGGGCTGCCGCTTCGCGCTCGACGATTTTGGCACCGGCATGTCGTCGTTCGCCTATCTCAAGTACCTGCCGGTGGACTTCCTCAAGATCGCGGGCGTGTTCATCAAGGACATGGTCAACGATCCGATGGATAACGCCATCGTGGAATCCATCAACCGCATCGCCCACATCCTGGGGATGCGAACGGTGGCGGAGTCCGTTGAGGACGCGGCGGTACTCAGCCGCATCACCGAGCTGGGCATCGACTATGCCCAGGGCTATTTCGTCGCGGAACCTGAGGCGCTGGACAGCCAGCCGGCGCAGCAGCAGTCCGCCCTGTTCGCATGAGCAGGCGCATGCGATGAGCAGGCAATACCTGCTCGCGGCGGACGTTGGCGGCACCAAGGTGGCCGTGTCGCTCGCGGTTGCGGGCGCAGCCGCCCGGCCGGAAATCGTCGCCCAGCAGGTCTATGCTTGCCGGGAATTCGCGGGGCTGCAGCCGTTACTGGAAAATTTCCTGAAACTGCCGGTGGTGGCGGAGCATCGCGGGGAGATCGCTGCCGCCTGCTTTGCGGTGGCCGGGCCGGTTGCCTCCAACAGCACGACACTGACCAACCTGGGGTGGGCGATCGACGGCAACGCGCTGGCCGTCAAATTGCGGCTGCCCGAAGTGCGGCTGATGAACGATTTTTTCGCGGCCGGCCGCGGCATCGGCCGGCTCGCGCCCGGCGAGATCGAAACGCTGCAGGCGGGAAATCCGGTGGCGCGGGCGGCCCGGCTCATCATCGGCGCCGGCACCGGACTCGGGGTGGGGTTGCTGACCTGGCAGGACGACGGCTACGCGGTACACGCGTCGGAAGCGGGTCACGCCGATTTCGCGCCGGTGGATGAGCTGCAGGACCGGCTGCTCGCGCACCTGCGCCACAGCTTCGGGCGGGTGTCCTACGAGCGGGTGGTGTCGGGTCCGGGCTTGATGCGCATCTTCAGCTTTCTCCAGGAGACCGGCGCGGGTATACCCTCAAAGCAGTTGCAGGAAGCATTGAAGCAGCGTGTGGACACAGCGGAAGTCATCTCGGAATTTGCCATGGCCAGGCTCGACCCCCTGGCGGTGCGCGCGCTCGAGCTTTTTGTCTCGATATACGGCGCGTTTGCCGGCAACCTGGCGCTCACCACGCTGGCGCGCGGCGGGGTTTACGTGTCCGGCGGTATCGCGCCGAAGATCGCGCCCACGCTGAAGGAGGGCGCTTTCCTGCGCGCTTTCGTGCACAAGGGCCGCTTCAGCGACCTGCTGGCGGCGATGCCGGTGCGGGTGGTGATGAATCCACACGTCGGGCTTTACGGCGCGCTGCTGGAAGCCGCGCGGTTGTGCGCATAGGGATGAAGTGACGGAGTCACGATTGAACTCCTCTCCTTACCGAGGAGGGGTGGCGCGCGAGCGCCGGGGTGGTGAAAGAGATTTCCTCATCCCTCCTACCTCATCCCTCGGCGCAGCTGCGCTGCGCATTGCCGGGGGGCGGCCCCGGGTGCCGGTGACTTTCTTTTTGCTCGCCCAAAAAGAGAAGTCACCAAAGAAAAAGGGCGCCCCGGCGCGACGCCGAAAACCGGGACAGACCTGATGGCTGGGTCTGTCCCGGATTTTCGTACCCTGCGCTGCTCGCCCGGCCCGGCGGTCGAGTAACTCGCGCACCTTTATCTCTCTTGCATGCACATCGGGCGC
>Ga0208320_1000061_pt1 | contig 15048 bp, 16 predicted proteins | sample EasRivMeERMZT299_FD_187531 | JGI IMG/M metagenome (GOLD analysis project Ga0208320, IMG submission 187531) | Soil microbial communities from meander-bound floodplain in the East River, Colorado, USA - East River MetaG ERMZT299 (SPAdes) (version 2) | ecosystem: Environmental > Terrestrial > Soil...
ATGGGAGTCAGGTGGACTTCCTTGCCGCCGCGAGTCGCTTTGCGCGCCTCGATGTCGATGATTGCGTCTTCCAGTGTCAGGTTGTTTTTTCCCGAGCCGATGCGCACAGCGTGACGCAGCGCTGCGCGCACGCGCGCGAGCAGCTCGCCTATGCCGAATGGCTTGGTGACGTAATCGTCGGCACCGGCGTCGAGGGCATCGATCTTGGCGCGCTCCTGGGCGCGAGCTGAGAGGACGAGGATCGGCATTGGCGACCATTCCCGGATGCGCCGGATCACGTCCAGGCCGTCGAAGTCCGGCAGGCCGAGGTCCACGACAGCGAGGTCGGGTTTGTGCGTGGCAGCGTCGATCAAGCCGCGCCGCGCGGTGGAGGACTCCACCACCTTGTAGCCCTCGGCGCCGAGCGAGGAGCGCAGGAAGCGCCGGATCTCCGGCGCGTCCTCGATGACGAGTATGGTGGCCCGTGCTTCGGTCATTTCAGGCCGACTCCGCCTCCGACGGCGGGAGCGGCGCCTCGTCGACCGGCAGCGTGAAACGAAACGCGGTGCCGCCACCAGGAAGCCGCTCGGCCCAGGCCTTGCCCTGATGCAGCTGCACGATGGCGCGGCAGATAGCGAGACCCAGGCCGACTCCACGGCCCGCGCCTGCGCTCGCGCCGTGATGGAATTTTTCGAATACGTGCTCGATATCGTGGTCGTCGATTCCGATGCCGAAGTCCTCGACGGAGACGACGAGCTCGCTACCCCGGCACTGCCCGCGCACCCGCACCACCGTTCCGGCCGGCGTGTGGCGCGCGGCGTTCTCCACCAGGTTGGCAAGCGCCTGGTCGATCAGGGTCGTGTCCACGCGCACCAGTGGCAAGTCCGCCGGGAAATCCACCATCAGACGATGGTGAGCGAGCCGCTCCGAGAGGCGCGCCAGAACTGACCCCGCGATCTCGGGAATCGCCGCCCAGTCGCGATCTAGCGCGATGCCGCCCGTCTCGAGGCGCGTCATCTGCAAGACCTTGGCCACCTGCTCGGACATGTCTCGGGCCTGGCCGTAGATGCTTTGCGCGAGCGCGGTGCGTTCCGCGGGCGAGAGCCGTTCGCCGCCTTCAGCAAGGCTGGAGGAGGCACCGGTCATGACCGCAAGCGGCGTGCGCAGATCGTGCGAAATGGAGGCGAGCAGAGTGCTGCGGATGCGCTCTGTCTCGGCCTCGAGCATGAGCGCAGCCCGCGCCTCGGCCTGGCGGCGCCCGCTTGCCATCAGGCCGGAGATCACCAGCGCCACCGCCAGCATGATGGCGAAGGTGAGCAGGTACTGGACGTCCTCCACTGTGAATGTGCTCTGCGGCGGCACAAACATGAAGTCGAACGCCGCGACGCACAGGACCGAGCTGAGAATCGCGGCGCCGCGGCTGAAGCGCAGGGCGATTACTACGACCGCCAGAAGATAGACCATGGCGATGTTGACGATATCGAAGCGTGGCGCCATCGCGAGGCCAATGAGCGTGCACAGCAACGCCGCACCGGCTGCGCAGGCATAGGCTCCGGCAAAGCATAGGCTGCTCGCGTCATGCGCACGTCCCACACGCAACCCGCCGCCCCGGTGGACCTGCCACCGGAGCGCCGCGCCCACGAGCCGAAGCAGGCGACCGCCGCCCTCGCGCTGCTCGCGCTCGGCATCGTTTACGGCGACATCGGCACCAGTCCGCTCTACGCGGTGAAGGAAACTTTCAACCCGCAGCACGGCATCCCGCTCACTGCGGACAACATCCTGGGTGGCTTGTCGTCCATCTTCTGGGTACTGATAATCGTGGTCACGCTGAAGTACGTGACGCTCGTGCTGCGCGCCAACAATCGCGGCGAGGGCGGCATCATGGCGCTACTTGCGCTCGCCATCGCCTCCATCGGCGATCGGCCGCGCCTGGGCGCTGCATTGCTCGCCATCGGCGTGTTCGGCGCAGCACTCTTTTACGGCGACGCGGTGCTGACCCCGGCGATCTCCGTGCTGTCGGCAGTGGAGGGTCTGGAAGTCGGCACCGACACGTTCAAACCCTACATCGTGCCGATCTCGACCGGAATCTTGGTCGGGCTTTTCCTCATCCAGAGACACGGCACCGGCGTCGTTGGCATGCTGTTCGGGCCGGTATGCGTGCTGTGGTTTCTCGCGCTCGCCGCTTCCGGCATCTGGAACATCCAGAAGAACCCGGAAATCCTCGGCGCGCTCAACCCGGTGCACGCTATCCACTTCGCGACAGCACACGGCTACTCGTCCTTCGTCGTCCTCGGCTCGGTACTGCTCGCCATCACCGGTGCGGAGGCGCTCTACGCCGACATGGGACACTTCGGCAAGCGCGCCATCCGCGTTGCCTGGTTCAGCATCGTCGCGCCGGCGCTGGTGTTGAATTACTTCGGACAGGGCGCGCTGCTGATCGCCGACCCGAAGGCGCTGGAGAACCCGTTCTACCTCGCGTTCCCGCAGTGGGCGCTTTATCCCATGGTAGTGCTCGCCGCCGCGGCCACGGTGATCGCCTCGCAGGCGACGATCTCCGGGGCCTATTCCATGACGCAGCAGGCAATCCAACTCGGCTACCTGCCGCGCATGCCGGTGCTGCACACCTCCTCTAAGACCATCGGCCAGATCTACGTGCCGGCGGTCAACTGGATCCTGCTCGTGGCCGTCGCCGCGGCGGTGATCGGCTTCGGCTCCTCCAGCCGGCTCGCGTCAGCCTATGGCGTAGCAGTGATGGGGACCATGCTGGTGACCACCTTCCTTACCTTCTTCGTCATCCGCCACGGCTGGGGCTATCCGCTATGGCTGTGCCTGCTCGCCACCGGTTTCTTCATGGTTGTAGACGCAACCTTCTTCGCCGCCGCCATGCACAAGGTGCTGGAAGGCGGGTGGTTCCCGCTCTTGCTCGGCGCGGCCATATTCGGCGTCATGATGACGTGGCGGCGCGGGCGCACCGCGCTGCTGGGGCGGCTGCGCGCGTCGTCCATCCCGCTGGACTCGTTTCTCGATTCGCTGTTCCTTTCGCCGCCGCAGCGAGTTGCGGGAAACGCGGTGTTCCTCACTTCGACACCGGACGCCACGCCGCATGCGCTGCTGCACAGCCTCAAGCACTACAAGGTACTGCACGAGCGCAATGTGTTCCTGACAGTCGAGTTCCGCGACGTGCCGTGGGTGCTATTCGAGAACCGCGTCAACTGCGAGAACCTCGGCCGCGACTGCTGGCGCGTAGTGGTGCGATACGGCTTTATGGACCGGCCCGACGTCGGCGCCGCGCTGGAACTGTGCGGACCCGCCGGCCTGCAACTCGACCCACAGGAAGTTTCCTATTTCCTTTCGCGGGAGAAGATCGTGCCGTCAGCCGGCACGAAGAATGGGCTGGCGCGCTGGGGCGACCGCTTCTTCGCGGCCATGGCGCGCAACGCGGGTAGTGTCACGGACTACTTCAATATCCCGACCAACCGAGTGGTCGAGCTGGGAACGCGCGTAGAAATCTGACTTTGCTTGGGGCCCCTGTTCGCCGCCGAGCAGCAAAGAAATCGACCGAGGGCCGATTTCTTGAGGGATGAGGGCGGTGGGAGTAAGCCGGGGTTTCGAAGAACGTGCCTGCGCACGTTAGAGCCGGCGAACGCCCGACCCGATGCAGCGGGGCGGGCCGGAGGGATGACCGGGCAGCTGCGCCTGCCTGAAGGCGAAAGTCGAAAGGCGGTAGTAACAGCATCCCGGCGCGAGCGCCGAGACGGTTCTTGACCTTGGGGCCCCTTAGCGACGCCGAGCAGGCCTGACCCCAGTGATGGGTGATGAGTGATGAGTCTCCCGCGTGTTGAACAGCGACGGTGTCGTCGGTTCGAACACGCGGAGCTAAACCGGCGCATAGCGTCCAGGTTTAACGATACTTGGGCGTGCAAGAAGAAACCAACCGGCACCGGGGCCGCCCCCCGCAATCCGCGGCGGAGCCGCGTAAGGCAAAACCCTTTCACGACCCCGGCGCTTTGCGCCACCCCGCCCGGCCAACCGCGCAGAGGCGGCTGGCGTTCGGCGGCTTGAAGGTGCGCAGGCACCTTCTTCGAAACCCCGCCTCACCCTCGGGCAGGAAGGTAGAAAAAGAGGAAGTCACTGCGCCCCGCGAGGGGACTGTATGAAAGGCGGCAAGCGGCGGCTAAGGGCCGAAAAAAACGGCGCCACCGCGAGGTGGCGCCGTTTCGATGAAGTGCGTGCTTACTACGCCTTCGACAGGTTGACGTAGCCGTAGGCCAGGTTGGTGCGGCCCGGGCCGTGCTTCTCGTAGGTCTCCTTGATCTGCGCGACGCGGTCGGTGATGACCTCGGCCTGCTGCTTCGGCGTGAACTTGTAGAGCCGCGCGTTGTTGCCGCCGAAGATCGCGGTCTTGACCGGGCCATCGGCCGTGCCCAGCGGCTGGTAGCCGTAGCGCTTCCGCATGTCGTCCGGGATCTCCAGCCGGCGCAGCGCCTCGATCTGCCACTGCGGCGCGCCGGTCCATACCGCGTCGGTGCCCCACACCACGTGGTCGGCGCCCAGGCCCTTTACCAGCGTGCCCATCACGGCGGCGCCCAGCCGCGGGTTGGCGGTGGTGGTCCATGCGAACAGCTGCCCGAGATCGCCGTACACGTTCTTCACGCCGAACTTCTCCGGAATCTCGGCGAGGTCGGTGACCCATTCGATGCGGCCGGTCTTCTCGAAATGCTCCCACGCCGCTTTCGGCGCGTTTGGCCCGGTCCAGCGCCAGCCCGAGTGATAGATGATGAAATTCAACTGCGGCCAGTCCTTGGCGGCCTTGCCCACGTCGCGGCAATCGGAGTAGGCGAGCAAATGCGGGAATTTCGCCTCGATCTCGGGCGGAAACAGGCCCTTGTGAATGCACACGTTGGCCATGCTCGGGCGATCCTTGCTCCATTTGACGAGCTTCTCGTAAAACGGATACATGATCTTCTCGTCATCCAGCCGGAACGGCCACTTCGACAGATGCTTGTTGGTGTTGTCGCCGATGGTGTAGCCCTTCCAGGAATCGGGCCTCAACTTCTCGTACTCCTCGTCCACCTTGGACATCCAGCCGTCCCGGCCCGCGGTGAAGATCGCGTGCGAGAACATGCGCTTGGTGCCCGCCTCCTTGTTGACCTTGGCGCGCGCGTCGAACTTCATCTGGTTGGTGAGAAACGAGTACTTCTCGTCAACCGAGTACGAGCCGCTGATGCAGGCCACCTTGGTGTCGCTGTCCAGGTAGATTTCCTTGAAATAGTTGCCGAACTTGAGATCCTCGATGGTCTGCTCCTTCTCCTTGAGCCCCGGGTTCCAGCCCAGCTTGCCGACGGTCGCGCGCTGGCCGACGAAGGCCATGACGGGCGTGTCGTCGCGCAGGAAGTGGGTGTGCATGTCCATGATGAACTGGTTCTTCAGCGCCTTCGCGCGCTCGTCAGCCATTTCGGAGGACGCCGCTTCCGCGCGGCTTACCGCGTAGAGCGGGCCGTAGGTGTCGTTCATCGCCACGAACGCCGCCGCCATGCCGGCCGCGGACTTGAAGAAGGTGCGCCGGCTTACGCCCTGCTTGCGGGCGAGCTCGGCCCCGTATTCCTTGACGCGCGCCTCGAACTCGCGTTGCTTCTCGGTCTGCGGGCAGGGCATGTACTCGTCGCTCGACACGCACTGCACGGGTATGGGCGACGGGAAAATCGAGGTTTCCGCGGGCGCCACTTGCTTCAGTTCCTTGGGGGAAAGCATGGATGTCCTCCGGTTGATGTATGGCTGGGCTTGCGCACCCCCTCGCGCGGCGTCACGCCGTCTGCTTCTTATGGATATCGGTGGAAAGCGCGAAGTTATTTTCCACCGCGACCGGTGCGGTGTAAAGACGCGCGAAAGGAAAGTTGCGCCAGCCGGCGGCGGGACACGCCTTCCGCATTACAGCCTTGATTCTGGGGCGAAAAGGAATGGGGTCAGCGGCGACAGGTCACCGGCGGCCTCTGACAGCAATGTGGCAAGTATCCGGAACTACCGCGTCGGCCGCATACCCGCAGCCTCCGAACGGTTTGCGGCAAGAGGCGGACTTGTACTGTCGGCTGCTTTGCGCGTCTCCGCGGTCGCATCCCCGGAAACCGGGGCCCCTGCTCAACGCTTCGACGCGCCCTCCTTGGTCGCACCCGGCAACGCGGGGTCCCTGCTCTGCGCTCCGGCGTGTTACTTAATCACCTGCAGCTTGGGCCTGCCGCCGTTCGTGGGCGACGCGGGTGGGGTAGTTTCGGGGGTGGTCGGGCCGGCCGCCGCGTCGCCCGTGGTCGCGCGCGGAAAGAACATGCCCTGGCCGTTCTCCCTGGCGAAGATGCCGCTTACCGCCTCGATCGGCACCGAGCATTCGCGCGAGACGCCGCCGAAGCGCGCCGCGAACTGGATCACCTCGTCGCCGATGGTCAGCCGGTGAGTGGCGTCGTGGGCGACGTTGAGCACGATCTCGCCGTTCTTCACATGCTCCGTCGGCACCCGGGTATTGGCATCGACCTGCACCGAGAGGTACGGCGTGAGGCCGCTGTCCGAACACCACTCGTGGATGGCGCGGATGAGGTACGGCTTTGTTGAGCGCTCCGCCATGGGCTACGCGGGAAATGGAGAATGGGGAATGGGGAATGGAAAGTTCGCCCGGTCGCCGCCCCTCAACGGCTGATCTTCACCATTTCCCATTTTCCATTCCCTATTTACGCATTACCTTTTCAGAGGCGGTGAGCGCGTCGATGTAAGCGGGACGGCTGAACAGGCGCTCGGCGTACTTCATGAGCGGCGCGGCGGCCTTGGGCAGAACGATGCCGTAGTGGTCGAGCCGCCACAGCAGCGGCGCAATCGCCACGTCGAGCATGGTGAAGTCCTCGCCCAGCATGTGCTTCTGCTTGGCGAATACCGGCGCGATCTGCGTCAGGTTGTCGCGGATGATGGCGCGCCCCTTCTCCGCCTGCTTCTGCGTGCCCTTCTCGATAGACTCGATGTTGCTGAACAGCTCGCGCTCGAAGCGGAACAGGAACAGGCGCGCCCGCGCGCGCATCACCGGGTCCGCGGGCATCAGCTGCGGGTGCGGAAAGCGGTCGTCGATGTACTCGTTGATGATATTGGATTCGTAGAGGATGAGGTCGCGCTCGACCAGCACCGGCACCTGGTTGTAGGGATTCATCACCGCCAGGTCTTCCGGCTTGTTGAAGAGGTCCACATCCACGATCTGGAAATCCATGCCCTTTTCGTAGAGCACGATGCGGCAGCGCTGGCTGAACGGACAGGTAGTGCCTGAATAGAGAGTCATCATATGAGCGGTAAGTGGGAACGGTGTCGGTGATTGATGGGGAGAGGCAACCGGACGGCGGGTAGCTGTGGCGCCACCCACCGCTTACCGCTCATCAGTGAATGTCTTTCCAGTACTCGTTCTTGACCAGGTAGGAGAGCACCAGCAGCACGCCGAGAAACAGCAGCACATAGATGCCGAGCTGGACGCGGGTCGACCGGGCAGGCTCGCTCATATAGAACAGATAGTTCACGAGATCGGCCACCATGCGATCGTACTCGGCGGGCTTCATCGCGCCGGGCTTGGCCAGCACCAGCTTGTGCACCTCGCGCTTTTCCACGTCCCCTTTGCTGCCGACGGGGATCATCTGCACCTCGGTCTTCAGGACCTGCTCCCCCTGCAACTGCCACAGCACGTGAGGCATGCCGACGTTGGGGAACACCGTGTTGTTCCAGCCGCTGGAACGCGATGGATCGCGGTAGAAACCGCGCAGGTAGCTGTAGAGCCAGTCCGCGCCGCTGCCGGCACTCGAAGACCGGGAGCGCGCAATCACGGTCAGGTCCGGCGGTGGCGTCCCGAACCATTCCTTGGCGTCCTTGGCGTCCATCGCGGTCTTCATGAGGTCGCCGGCCTTGGCCCCGGTGAACACCAGGTTGTCCAGGATCTGCCCGTCGGTGAGCCCCAGGTCCGCCAGCCGGTTGTAGCGCATGTAGTTCGCGCTGTGGCAACTCAAGCAGTAGTTGACGAAAACCTGCACGCCGCGCTGCAGCGAGGCGGGGTCGTTCGGGCCGACTTCGGCGGGCAGGCGATCGAGCTTGATGCTCTCCGACGCGAATGCCGCGTGCGGCAGCGCCAGCAGCATGCAGGTCAGCAGTGTTGCCAGTCTTGCGGCGGCGCTCCTCATCCCGTCACCCGCCCGGGCTCGGGCTTCGTCTTGTCCATCCGGGTGTACCACGGCATCAGCAGGAAGAAAGCGAAATAGACCAGCGTGAATAACTGCGCCGCGAGGGTGCGCCCCTCGGTCACGGCCAGCGTTCCCAGGTAGCCCAGGATCACGAACGCAACCACGAATAGCGCCAGCGCGGCCTTGCACAGCACGCCCTTGTAGCGGATGGACTTGACCGGGCTCCGGTCGAGCCACGGCAACAGGAAAAAGACCAGCGTCGCCGCGCCCATCAGCACCACGCCCCATACCTTGGGTTCGAATGCGAAGAAGCCGGCCAGCAGCACGACGCTGACCGAAGCCGTGGCGACCCTCACCGCCGGCTTGCGGGCGGTCCGGATCACCAGCACCGCGTAGGCGATCAACATCAGCGCGAGCACCCACATGAAGTCCTCGGTGACCGCGCGCAGGACGGAGTAGTACGGCGTGAAGTACCACACCGGCGCGATATGCGGCGGCGTCTTCAGCGGGTCGGCCGGAATGAAGTTGTTGTACTCGAGGAAATAGCCGCCCATCTCCGGCATGAAGAACAGAATGACCGCAAACACGACCAGAAACACCATCATCCCGAACAGATCCTTGCCGATGGTGTAGTACGGGTGGAACGGGATACCGTCGACAGGGTGCCCGGTCTTGGGGTCGAGCCTCTTCTTGATCTCGATGCCGTCGGGATTGTTGGAGCCGACTTCGTGCAGCGCCATGATGTGCGCCGCGACCAGTCCCACCAGCACCAGCGGGATGGCGATCACGTGAAACGCGAAGAAACGGTTCAGCGTCGCGTCCGACACCACGTAATCGCCGCGGATCCAGGTCGAAAGATCGGGCCCGATCACCGGCAGCGCGTCGAACAGGTTGACGATCACCTGCGCGCCCCAGTACGACATCTGCCCCCACGGCAGCAGGTAGCCGAAGAACGCCTCCGCCATCAGGCACAGGTAGATCAGCATGCCGAAGAGCCAGATCAACTCCCGCGGCTTGCGGTAGGACCCGTACAGCAGCCCGCGGAACATGTGGAGGTATACGACGATGAAGAACGCGGACGCGCCGGTCGAATGCAGGTAGCGGATCAGCCAGCCGCCGGGCACGTCGCGCATGATGTATTCGACCGAAGCGAAGGCCTGCGCGGCGTCGGGCTTGTAATGCATCGTGAGAAAGATCCCGGTCACGATCTGCAGCACCAGCACCACCGTTGCGAGCGAGCCGAAGTAGTACCAGAAATTGAAGTTCTTCGGCGCGTAGTACTCCGACATGTGGCCGCGCCACAGCGTCATCATCGGGAATCGCTGGTCGACCCAGGTGAGCAGGCTGCTCAGCACCCCGTTCAACGGGCCGGCATCGGTGACGACGACCGGCTGCTTGTCTGCGCCAGCCATCGCTCACGCGCCCTTGCTGTCTTCGCCGATCAGAATCCGGGTGTCGCTCAGAAACTTGTACGGCGGCACCTTGAGATTGTCGGGCGCTGGCTTGTTCTTGTAGACGCGGCCGGCCAGGTCGAACAGCGAGCCGTGGCACGGACAGTAGAAGCCGCCCTTCCAGTTGCCCTCGAAGGCCTCGGCGCCGGCCTTGAACTTGTCCTGCGGCGAGCAGCCGAGGTGGGAGCAGATGCCGACCGCGACAAAGACCTCGGGCTTGATCGAGCGGAACTCGTTGCGCGCGTAGGCCGGCGTCAGTTCGCCGGGCTTGCGCTCGCTCCTGGGGTCGGCGACCTTGTCGGCGCTGCCCTTGATCGATTCGAGCATCTCCGGCGTGCGGCGCACGATCCACACCGGCTGCCCGCGCCATTCCACGGTGACTTTCTCTCCGGGCGCGAGATTGCTGATGTCCGCCTCCACCGGCGCGCCCGCCGCCCTGGCGCGCTCTGATGGCAACATGCTGGCGACGAACGGGACGGCCGCCGCCGCGGTGGCGACACCGCCCGCTACGCCAGTGGCCGTGAGCAGAAAACGCCGCTTGCCCTGATCCAACTCATTGTCTCCCATACGATTCTTCCCAACCGCGCAAAGCCGCCATTCTACACAAAGGCTCCGGAAAACTTAAGCAAAATCTGAAAAAACTAAGTAGAATCCTGGTGTTACTGACACTTTTCCACGCACCATTCTGACCCAAATTCAGGGTCACAGGTCGCCACTCGCCGTATTTCCAACAGCACCCCGGACTCCGATAAACTCACGCCCCGCGGTGCAGCACGCGGCGGCATTTTCAGCAATAATTGTTGGCGCAGGGGCGCTAAATGAGGGGGGAGTTCTCTGTATTTCCACCGGATGTCGTGCGGTCGGTTGTGCATTAGGCGTTTGTTCGACGTGAGCCCGACAAGCTCCTAGCCATGCGCAGACTCTGGCTCATTTTCGCCCAGAGCGCGACGATCTGTCTCGCGCTGCTGTTCGTCGTTTCGACGTTGCGTCCCGACTTGCTCACCTGGAACACGCGCGGCAACGTCGTCCCGGTGAAGGAACCGCCGCCCGAAGTGCCGGCGCGTGCGACCGCATCGTTCAGCGACGCGGCGCGCAAGGCGATGCCGGCCGTGGTCAACATTTTCACCAGCCAGCAGGTGAAGCGGCCGCGCCATCCGTTCATGGACGACCCGCTGTTCCGTTATTTCTTCGGCGAGCAACCCGACCTCGGGCCGCAGCGCCGGGAAGGCCTCGGCTCGGGCGTGGTCGTCGGCGAGCAGGGTTTCATCCTCACCAACCATCACGTGGTCGAAGCAGTGGACCAGATCGAAGTGGCGCTCGCCGACTCGCGCAAGGTGCCGGCGCGCGTGGTCGGCACCGATCCCGAGACCGACCTCGCGGTGCTCAAGATCGAGCTGGACAATCTTCCCTCGATTACTTTCGCGCGTTCCGAGCAGGTGCGGGTCGGCGATATCGTGCTCGCCATTGGCAATCCCTTCGGCGTCGGGCAGACCGTTACGCTGGGCATAGTGAGCGGCCTCAGGCGCAGCCATCTCGGCATCACCACTTTCGAGAACTTCATCCAGACCGACGCCGCGATCCACCCCGGCAATTCCGGCGGCGCGCTGGTGGATGTGGACGGCAACCTGGTCGGCATCAACACCGCGATCTACTCGCAATCCCCGATCGGTACATCGATCGGCATCGGCTACGCCATCCCCGTCAGCATCGCGCGCCAGGTAATGGACCAGATCATCAAGAAGGGCTCGGTGACGCGCGGCTGGATCGGCGTCGGCGTGCAGGACCTTACCAGGGAACTGGCGGCATCGTTGAAGCTCCCGGCGGCGAACGGCGTGCTGATCACGCAGGTCGAACGCGGCGGTCCCGCCGGCAAGGCCGGCGTGCAGCTCGGCGACGTCCTGCTGTCGGTGAACGATAGGCAGGTCGCCGACACGTCCACCGTGCTCAACCTTATCGCCGGGCTGCAACCGGGCCAGCAGGCGCGGCTTCGGCTCAGCCGCGAACAAGCCGAAAGCGAGGTTCTGGTTACGGTCGGCCGGCGGCCGCGGCCGCAGCCGCAGCAAACCAAGTGAATGCGGTGCCAGCTTCGAGTCTTGAATGTTGAATTTTGAGTGTTGAGTGAAAGCAGGACTTGATACTCAAAGCTGCTCGACAATCAAGACCCAGCACTCAACACCGGCTCACGACCCGCGTCCCTCCTCCGCCTCCGGTACTTTTTCCTCATCGCCCGTCGGCCGCGCCTTGCCGATGAGCCGCGAGACGAGGATGCCGACCTCGTACAGCAGGCACATCGGGATTGCGAGCAGGAGCTGGGAGAGCACGTCCGGCGGCGTGACCACCGCCGCGATGACGAAAGCGCCGACGATGACGTACGGGCGGATTTCCGTCAGCTTTTCCACCGTGACCGCCCCGCTGCGCACCAGCACCACCTGGGCGAGCGGGATCTCGAACGTGATGCCGAACGCGAGGAACATCGTGATCACGAAGTTGAGATAGGCCTCTATGTCCGGGGCCGGCGTGATCGCCTGCGGGGCAAGCGAGTGAATTGCATGGAATACCATCCCGAAGACGACGAAGTAGCAGTACGCGACGCCCATCAGAAACAGCACGGAACTGCCGATCACGAGCGGCAGGGCGATGCGCTTTTCGTGCGCGTAGAGGCCCGGGGCCACGAACGCCCACATCTGGTATAGCACGTACGGCAGCACGATCATGAATGCCGCGAGCAGCGTCACCTTGAGCGGGACCAGGATCGGCGAGATCACGCCGGTCGCGATCATGCGCGTGCCCTCGGGCAGCGACTGCATCATCGGCGAGGCGAGCAGATCGTACACTCCGCCGATTCCCGGCCAGATCGAAAGCAGGATGGCCGCGACCGCGATCGCCACCAGGGAGCGCAACAGGCGGTCGCGCAACTCCATCAGGTGGGAGATGAAAGTGTCTTCTGTCATTTGGCTTGCTCGCAAGCCAAATCAGGCCTGCTTTTGCGCCGGCGGCTGCTGGCCCGGTTCCAGCGGCAATTCGCCCTGCGCCGAGCCGGCCGCCGGGGGCACGGGCGGTGCCACTTCGGGGCTGGGATTGAGCGCCGCAGACGCGGGCGGCCCCGCTTCGGCGTTGGGATCGGCTGCCGCTTGCGCGGATTGTGCAATCCTGCCCAGCTCGCTTTCGGTGTCCGAGACGGTCTGGTTCACCGAGTCGTGCATCGAGCGCGCCGTGTCCTCCATGCTGGCCTGAAGCTTCTTCAGCTCATGCAGCTCCATCTCGCGCGTAATGTCGGCCTTGACGTCGTTGACGTAGCGCTGCATGCGGCCGAAAAGATGTCCCAGGGTGCGCGCGACGCGCGGCAACTGCTGGGGGCCGATGACGATCAGCGCCACGATCGCGATCAGCAGCAGTTCGGAGAAGCCGATGTCGAACATGGGGCGGCGAGAGAGGCGAGAGGGGAGAGACGAGAGGCGTCACGGCGCCAGAGTAGACGCCCTGCCGGTTTGACGTCTATCTCCTCTCTTCTATCGTCTCTCTCCTACGACTTCGGCGTAGATTCCTTCCTGGCTTCGCCTTCGATGGTCTGCCCGCTTGTCGGCGGGATTTCCGTCTTGGCCTGGGCAGACTTGTCTTCCTCCGACTTCATCCCGTCCTTGAAGCCCTTGACCGCGCTGCCGAGATCGGAGCCCAGGTTGCGCAGCTTCTTGGTGCCGAAGATAAGCACCACCACCACCAGTACGATCAGCCAATGCACCCAACTTATCGAGCCCATGTCAGCACCTCTTCATTCATTGACGCCCACGAGCGTCACAGTACTAAACCTTGCGTGACTTCTTTTCGTCGATCCCGGAAACGCCTTCGCGCCGCCGCAGCTCGGCGAGCACGTCCTCGGGCGCGAGCCCGTGCCAGGCAAGAAGCACCAGGCTGTGAAACCACAGGTCCGCGGTCTCCCGCACGAGATGCAGTTTATCACCGCTCTTGGAGGCGAGTACCGTTTCCGCCGCCTCCTCGGCCACTTTCTTCAGTATCGCGTCCTGGCCTTTCGCGAACAGGCTCGCCACGTAAGAAGCCGAGGGATCCCCCTGCTTGCGCGCCGCGATCGTCTCCGCCAGGCGCCACAATATCTCCGCGTTCTTCATCGCTTGTAGATATCCTTCGGGTCCTTCAGCACGGGGTCGGTCACCACCCACCGGCCGCCCTCGAGCCTCTGGAAAAAACAGCTGTGCCGCCCGGTATGACAGGCGATGCCGCCCGCTTGTTCCACTTCCAGCAGCACCACGTCCTCGTCGCAGTCGAGACGAACCGACTTCACCTTCTGCACGTGGCCGGACTCCTCGCCCTTGCGCCACAGCTTGCGGCGCGAGCGCGACCAGTAATGCGCCTCGCCGCTCTGCACCGTACTGCCGAGGGCCTCGCGGTTCATCCACGCCACGGTCAGCACCCGGCCACTGCCGGCTTCCTGCGCCACCACCGGCACCAGTCCGTCCTGCTGCCACTTGATCCTGTCAAGCCACGCGTCGCTCATCGCTCCGCCGAGAGGAGAGAGAAGTGAGAAAAGAGGCGTCCCAAGCACATGGTTCCGATTTTACTCCTCTCGCCTCTCACCTCTCGCCTCACAACCGCACCTCGATGCCGCGCTTCGCCATGTGTTCCTTGGCCTGGCGCACGGTGTACTCGCCGTAGTGGAAGATGCTCGCCGCGAGCACCGCGTCGGCGCGGCCGGTTAGCACGCCGTCCGCGAGGTGATCGAGGTTGCCCACCCCGCCGCTCGCGATCACCGGGATCGTGAGCGCGTCGGAGAACGCGCGGGTAAGTTCGATATCGAATCCGCTGCGGGTGCCGTCGCGATCCATGCTGGTGAGCAGGATCTCGCCGGCCCCGGCGGCCTGCATCCTGCCGCCCCATTCCAGCGCATCGAGACCGGTTGCGTTGCGTCCGCCGTGCGTGTAAACCTCCCAGCGCAGCGCGCCGGCCCCGGGCACGCGCTTCGCGTCCACCGCCACCACGATGCATTGCGAGCCGTAGCGCGCGGCGGCATCCGCCACCAGTTTCGGATTGAGCACCGCTGCCGTATTGATGCTCACCTTGTCCGCGCCGGCGTTGAGCAGGCGGCGCACGTCGGTGACCGAGCGCACGCCGCCGCCCACGGTCAGCGGGATGAAGACCTGTGCCGCCACTGCCTCGATGACGCCGACCAGCAAGTCGCGGCCGTCGCTCGAAGCCGTGATGTCGAGAAAGGTGAGTTCGTCCGCGCCCTGCTCGTTGTAGCGCCGTGCGACCTCCACCGGATCGCCCGCGTCGCGCAGGCCGACGAAGTTGATGCCCTTCACCACGCGCCCGGCGGTTACGTCGAGGCAGGGAATGATGCGCTTGGCGAGGCCCATGACTTCAGGATTGAGTTACCAGGATTGAGGATTGAGCCATTCCCGGTTGCCGGTTCT